>CAFBMR010000001.1_pt1 | contig 102818 bp, 99 predicted proteins | sample 7269021 | NCBI WGS metagenome assembly CAFBMR01 (sample SAMEA6814071, study PRJEB35770) | uncultured Actinomycetes bacterium | biome: Freshwater; feature: Freshwater reservoir; material: water | place: Czech Republic | collected 2017-05-23 | depth 30m m
AAGGGAGAGATAGTGCAGACCAACATCTACCAAGAAGGCCAGCCGCTCATGCACTTCCTTGAGCACTCGCTCTGCAATTTGCTTGTCCCGCGCCGAAAGCTTGAGGCCGCCTAAGAAGGTCGCTGCTTCGCCGATCGGAAGTGCCGCAACGTCAGCGATGCTTCGATCTGCGATCGTGACAGCGAGGCTGATGGGCTTCAGTCGCGATCCCTTGCAAGCCTCACACGCGATCTCACGCATGAACCCTTCAAACCGTTCACGACTTGCATCGCTTTCAGATTCACGATGCCTTCTCGAGACATACGGAATAACGCCTTCGTATTCGGTCACATACGAGCGCGTTCGGCCGTATCGATTCTTATAACGAACCGCAATCTCGGACGCGTGACCATAGAGCAGCGCCTTGCGCGCCTTGAGCGGGACCCTTTGCCATGGAGTATCGACATCTACGCCCAATTCAGCGCACATTGCTTCAACTAGACGGCCGAAGTAGTCCGACACATGCCCGCCGGCCCAGGGTGACATTGCGCCCTCAGCGATTGTGAGTTCGCCGTCAGGCACCACAAGCTCTGGATCAACCTCCATCTTCGTGCCCAAGCCACTGCACTCAGGACACGCTCCGAACGGAGAGTTAAAGGAGAACGAGCGTGGCTCGAGCTCCTCAAACGACAGACCACAGTCGGGGCAGGCTAGGTGCTCACTGAAGATGCGCTCGCGATCAGGATCGGACTCCGGCAGATCGACGAAATCCAATACGACAACGCCTGACGCCAAGCGGAGGGCAGTTTCGACAGAATCCGCGAGACGGCGCTTGGCAGAAGTCTTCACTGCCAGACGATCGATCACGACTTCGATCGTGTGCTTTTCCTGCTTCTTGAGGGTCGGCACTTCCTCAAGGCCGTACACGACGCCGTCGACGCGGGCTCGCGAATAGCCTTGGGACTGCATGGTGCGGAAGAGGTCAGAGTATTCGCCCTTGCGCTCCCGCACCACAGGTGCCAGAACCTGAAACTTGGTGCCCTCGGGCAATTCCATGACGCGATCCACGATTTGCTGAGGTGTCTGCCGGGCTATGGCGCGACCGCAATCGGGGCAATGCGGCTTCCCGATGCGCGCGTAGAGCAGGCGGAGGTAGTCGTAGACCTCAGTCACGGTGCCTACAGTGGATCGTGGGTTGCGGGAGGTGGACTTCTGATCAATCGAGACGGCAGGCGACAGACCCTCAATAAAGTCAACATCCGGCTTATCCATTTGGCCGAGAAACTGTCGCGCATATGACGACAAACTCTCGACGTAGCGGCGCTGTCCCTCGGCAAAGATCGTGTCGAAGGCCAGCGAGGACTTACCTGAGCCGGATAGCCCGGTGAAGACGATGAGTGCATCGCGGGGCAGGTCCAAGGAGACGTTCTTGAGATTGTGCTCCCGTGCCCCACGGACGATCAGCCGGTCCATACGCCTCCGCTCTGGTGTTCTCTCAGGCTAACCTCTCACGCATGACATATTCCGGCGAGGTCACGGTAGGCGGCGCAGCAGCGGTTCGAGAGCTTCCGGGCCTGGTGATCTCCAAATTGGCCGTTGGGCCCTACAACAACAACTCCTACCTATTGCGGTGCACCGCTACTGGAGCGCAGGCGCTCATTGATGCGGCGGCCGAGCCTGATCGCCTACTCGCGCTGATTGGACCCACAGGCCTGCAGTTCGTCATCACGACGCATAGCCACAAAGACCACTGGCAGGCACTCGCAGAGGTCGTGGAAGCGACGGGAGCGATGACGGTCGCGCATGCCATCGATGCGGCCGACATCCCCGTCGCCACCGACATCACCTTGGCCGACGGCGAGCATCTGTCTTTTGGTGCCATCGACCTCGAGGCGATTCACCTTATTGGACACACCGACGGCTCGATCGCCTTGCTGTTCGACGATCCCGACGGCCCCCCGCATCTGTTCACCGGCGATTGCCTCTTCCCCGGCGGAGTGGGGAACACCAAAGATGACCCTGTCCGCTTCGAGTCGTTGCTGGACGGCGTGGAGGAAAAGCTCTTCGATCGACTACCCGATGAAACGTGGATTTATCCCGGTCACGGGGGCGACACAATCCTCGGAGCCGAACGACCGCACCTGGCTGAGTGGCGATCTCGCGGCTGGTAAATCAGCTGGCGAGAACCGTAGACACGCGCTGCACCATCAACTGCATCGAGTCGATAACAACCTGCGTCACAACCGGGGTGCCCGCGTCGCTCGCCGAGCACTTCACGGCAATTGGTCCCGCGCCCGAAGTGGTGAACGCCGCAAAGGCCGTCAGCGGTAGGTATGAGGCTCTGGCCAGGCGAAATTTCGGCTGTAGAAGATTTACCCGCCCGCGATCAGCAACGATCCTGCATTGAATGTCGACTTGGTCACCTGTGACATTGGTTGTATCCACTCGCGACGAGAATGTCACGAAGAATGCACCAGCGGAGAAAGGGCCAATAGTGATGATGGGTGGCGGATTGAATACAGATTCGCCAACCCGACCGAGTGTGCGTGCGTTATCGATCTTTTTCACGAATACCGCAGCGCCCTGTCCCTTACCCGTTGGTGCAGCCGCCGCAGAGGTGGTCAATGAGGCCACGCCTAGACCGGCAACAAGTACTCCAGCCAGACACCTACGGATCACACTGTTGCGCTTCATGGGGCCTCCTCAGGATTTCGTTGACTACAGGTTATCTTCGAGCCGCCCAATTACGCCGCGTTGTCAATGTTCATCGCCAGAGCCGGATTCCGTTTTACCGCAACGAGGCTTGTTACCGCCGTGATCGTGAGAGCCCCCACGATCACGACGAGCGACAACCACGTAGGCACCTGCCACAGGCCAGTGTTGAACGTCGCGTTGATCGCCTCCAGAAGCATCTTCAAGCCGATGAAGAGCAGAATGAAAGCGAGACCCCTATTGAGGTAGATCAGCTTGCTGATCAACCCGCGCAGTAGGAAGTACAACTGGCGCAGACCCATGAGCGCGAATGCATTTGCCGCGAAGACGATGTATGCCTCCTGCGTGAGACCAAAGACCGCGGGGATGGAATCGACCGCGAAAAGCAGATCAGTAGTGCCGATCGCGATCATCACCAAAATCAAGGGCGTATAGGTGCGCTGGCCTTCGATGTTAATCATGAAATGGGTGCCGTGGTAGTTACGTGTCATCGGCACATGCCTACTAATCCACCGCACTAAGGCATTGCCCTCAGGATCCGGCGTCGCATCGTGAGAGCGCCAGACCTTCCATGCGGTAAAGATGAGAAATCCGGAGAAGAGGAAGAAGGTGACAGCAAATCGATGCAGCGCCTCCGCACCGATAACAATGAGAACAGCTCGGAGGACTAGCGCGATCACAACTCCGACGAGCAAGACGCGATGCTGAAGTTCCTTCGGCACTTGGAACGACGCCATCAACACCATAAAGACGAAAAGGTTGTCGACACTCAGGGAATACTCGGTGAGGTAACCCGCGACGAACTGACCCGCGTATGTCCCGCCCGCCCAGAAAAACAGGAATACGGCGAAGAGAGCGGCTAAGACGACATAGAAAATCACCCAACGCGCTGCATCCTTGCTGGTGAATTCACGAGGACGTCGATCAACAACAATGAGGTCAACGACAATGACAGCGCACAGGCCAATGACCGTCGCTATCCATAACCACGCCGGGACGTTCATGCGTGCCCCGCTTCTCGCATCTGTCGCAGCTCGCGCTTGAGATCTGACACCTCGTCACGCAATCGCGCGGCCAGTTCGAACTGAAGTTCACCTGCTGCCCCATGCATCTGCTCAGTGAGCTCGGTGATGAGCATTTCGAGATCGGCCGCGGCAGCCGCACCCTTCGTTCGCAATTTACGAGGCTCGAAGGCCGCCGCGCCGAGAAGCGCCTGGGTATCCGCGTCTTCGCGTGCAAGCAGTTCGGTGATATCCGCGATCTTCTTGCGCAGCGGCTGCGGATCCAAGCCTCGTTCAGTGTTGTAAGCGACCTGCTTTTCTCTACGACGTGTGGTCTCGTCGATGGCTCGCTGCATCGAGTCGGTGACCTTGTCTGCGTACATATGCACCTGGCCGCTGACATTGCGTGCCGCGCGGCCGATGGTCTGAATGAGGGAGGTCTCGGATCTAAGGAAGCCCTCCTTGTCAGCGTCCAGAATGGCCACAAGCGACACCTCAGGGAGATCGAGGCCCTCGCGGAGGAGGTTGATGCCCACCAGCACGTCGTACTCCCCCATCCGCAATTCACGGAGGAGCTCAACTCGTCTAAGGGTGTCTACCTCCGAGTGCAGATAGCGCACCCGAACGCCCTTGTCGAGAAGATAGTCGGTGAGGTCTTCGGCCATCCGTTTGGTCAATGTGGTCACCAACACGCGCTCGCGCGCGGTTTCCCTCAGCCGAATCTCTGCGAGCAGATCGTCGATTTGCCCCTTCGTGGGCTTCACCACGATCTGGGGGTCCACTAGTCCTGTGGGGCGAATGACTTGCTCCACGACATCACCTTGAACCTTGGTAAGTTCGTAGGAACCCGGTGTCGCAGATAGGTAGATGGTCTGACCCACCCGCTCCTCGAACTCCTTAAACCGCAGCGGCCGGTTATCCATGGCGCTCGGCAATCGAAATCCGTGCTCGACCAAGGTTCGCTTCCGGCTCATATCGCCTTCGTACATGCCGCCGATTTGGGGCACAGAAACATGTGATTCGTCGATGACGAGGAGAAAGTCCTCGGGGAAGTAGTCCAGCAGGCAGTTCGGCGGTGTGCCCGCGGCTCGGCCGTCGATTTGTCTCGAATAGTTCTCAATGCCGGAACAGGATCCGATTTGGCGCATCATCTCGATATCGAAGGTGGTGCGCATGCGGAGGCGTTGGGCCTCGAGCAGTCTGCCCTGTCCCTCCATCTCGGCGAGGCGAGATGCAAGCTCTTCTTCAATCTCACCGATGGCCCGATTCATGCGCTCCGGTCCGGCTACATAGTGGGTGGCTGGAAAGACATAAAGCTCAGGCTCATCGCTGAGAATCTCCCCAGTGAGCGGATGTAGCGTCATCAGACGTTCGATGTCATCGCCGAAGAACTCGATGCGCACTGGGTGCTGCTCGTAGACCGGGAAAATCTCCACCGTGTCACCGCGCACTCGGAACGTGCCGCGAGTGAAAGCAATGTCATTGCGCGTGTATTGGATGTCCACGAACATGCGCAGCAGCGAGTCACGGTCAGTCTCTTGCCCCACTCGAAGTCGCACCATGCGGTCGACGTATTCCTGCGGGGTGCCCAGACCATAGATCGCAGATACTGTCGCAACCACGATGACATCGCGACGGGTCAACAGCGAATTCGTAGCCGAGTGCCGAAGTCGCTCGACCTCTTCGTTGATCGATGAGTCCTTTTCGATGTAGGTATCCGTCTGCGGGACGTAAGCCTCCGGCTGGTAATAGTCGTAGTAGGAGACGAAGTACTCGACCGCATTATTCGGGAGCAACTCGCGAAACTCTTGGGCAAGCTGAGCGGCTAGGGTCTTATTGGGCGCCATGACGAGCGTCGGCCTCTGCAGTTGCTCCACTACCCAGGCCGTTGTTGCGCTCTTTCCGGTGCCGGTGGCGCCCAACAACACAATGTCCTGCTCGCCAGCACGAATCCGCCGACAGATATCTGCGATAGCGGTGGGCTGGTCGCCGGCAGGTACAAAGTCCGAGATCACCTCGAAGGGAGCGACGCGCCGCTCAAGGTCGGTCACGGGTCGCGTCATGCCATCACCCTACGACGAGACGGTCCCATAGCGAGTCGACCGCAGCAGCAAGTTCGTCGGGCCCTGCACTGTTGTCTACGACGACATCTGCCAGCGCAAGGCGCGACTCTCGATCGGCCTGCGCAGCCATTCGGCTACGGGCATCCGCTTCGCTGAGCCCACGAGCCACCAGACGCGCCACACGAACCTCGTCGGGAGCATCTACGACGACCACCAAGTCCCACTCCCCCACTCGGCCCGATTCGGCCAGGAGCGGAATCTCGTAGACCACCACGGCACCTTCGGGTGCTGCGGCCAAGAGCGCCGAAGACCGCTGAGCGATGAGCGGATGAGTGATCGCATTGAGTAGGGCAAGCGCCTGCGAATCCGAGAAGACAATCGCCGCTAATGCGCCACGATCCAAGGATCCATCTGAAGAAAGGACACCTTCGCCGAACGCCTCGCGCACGGCCGTCAGACCGGGTGTTCCCGGTCCAACAACTTCGCGAGCGAGCACGTCGGCATCGATGACTACAGCCCCATGCAGAGCCAGCAGGCGAGCTACCTCGCTCTTTCCTGACCCAATTCCGCCGGTAAGGGCGACTTTCAGGACTCGTCGCCTGTCAACTTGTCACGCAGCGCCTGAAGTGCCTCGTCTGAAGCCAAGGTCCCTGACGAATCGGCACTATCTGAAGAGTAAGACGACAAGCCATCGCCGGTTTCGATTGCGGCCGCTTGATCGGCAGTGCGGGCGTCATCTGCCTGACGGCGATGTGCGACCCAACGCTCGTGAGCATCTGCGTATTCGCGCTCCCACGCGGACCGCTGGTCCTCAAAGCCAGGCTTCCACTCGCCGGTCTCGGGATCGAATCCCTCGGGCCCGATGTAGTTGCCGTGGTCGTCGAATGCGGGCGCCATGCCGTAGAGGTAGGGGTTGAACTCCTCGTCGCCGGTGGAGGCGCCAGAGCCCTCATTGGCCTGCTTAAGCGAGAGCGAGATGCGACGGCGCTCGAGGTCGATGTCGATGACCTTGACGAAGATCTCGTTGCCGACCTGTACAACCTGCTCGGGCATCTCCACGTGACGCTCGGCAAGCTCGGAGATGTGCACCAGTCCTTCGATGCCCTCTTCGACGCGCACAAACGCACCAAATGGCACGAGCTTGGTGACGGCGCCGGGGACAACCTGACCGATCTGATGGGTGCGAGCAAAGTGCTGCCACGGGTCTTCCTGAGTGGCCTTGAGAGACAACGACACGCGCTCGCGGTCCATGTCGACATCGAGAACCTCGACCGTGACCTCCATGCCTACCTCGACAACCTCTGAGGGGTGGTCGATGTGCTTCCACGAAAGTTCTGACACGTGCACGAGCCCATCGACACCGCCCAGATCGACGAAAGCGCCGAAGTTGACGATGGAGGACACGACACCGTTGCGGATCTGACCCTTGAGCAACTGGTTAAGGAATGTGGTGCGGACTTCGCTTTGAGTCTGCTCAAGCCAAGCACGGCGAGAGAGAACAACGTTGTTGCGATTCTTGTCCAGCTCGATGATCTTGGCTTCGAGGCGCTTGCCGACATAGGGCTGCAGATCGCGTACGCGACGCATCTCCACGAGTGAGGCCGGGAGGAAGCCGCGCAGACCAATGTCAATAATCAGGCCGCCCTTGACAACCTCGATGACGTCACCCTCGACGACGCCATCTTCTTCCTTGATGCGCTCGATGGTGCCCCATGCGCGCTCGTACTGTGCGCGCTTCTTGGACAGGATCAAGCGGCCTTCCTTGTCCTCCTTGGTAAGCACGAGCGCCTCAACGATGTCACCCACAGTGACAACCTCATTGGGGTCGATGTCGTGCTTGATCGACAACTCGCGGGAAGGAATGACGCCCTCGGTCTTGTAGCCGATATCTAGCAGGACCTCGTCCCGGTCAACCTTGACAACGATGCCTTCGACAATGTCGCCATCATTGAAGTACTTGATGGTCAAATCGATCGCCGCGAGGAAGTCTTCACTGCTGCCAATGTCGTTAATGGCAACCTGGGGCGTAAGGGACTCGGTAGTGGACGTCATGAGAAGGAATGGGCCAATCGTAGGAAAATAGCCCCAGTCCTTCGTGTCACACCTCGGAAGCCAAGGTGTGAGACAGCGTGTCTCTGCTCGGTCTGAAAGAAACGCAGGCCAAGGGCGCCTTGAAGAATACGGCACCCGCCCCCGGGAGTAGGAACTCGGGTCCGGCTACTCCTTGGCGAGATTAACCGTGCTGGGCCCTCTGGCCGCCTTCCGGCGACCCACAAACGCCAGCAGGATCCCCACGGCGAGCAAGATGAGCCCCAGAACTAGCCCCGCGATGGGCACCACGGCGTTCAACAGCCCTAGTAGCGCTACCTGAGGCTTGACCACATCTACGGTCGCCTGCACGTCGTCGGGGGTGCTGGTGATCGTGCCCTGGATCAAGGTCACATGGTCAGCGCCGTCTGGCCCACGCAGAGTCTGAAGCTGCTCTGCGCTACCGAGCAGGATGGCACCTGTGGTCGGTTCCACCTGAAGGGTCAGACGCAAGGAGTAGAAACGCGGGGCTGAATAAGCCGGGTCAGGCGAACCCACCAAGTCCCCTGGAACCTCCAGCACGCCAATCTGAGTCGCCTCAACCGTCCCCACGAACTTGTAGGTGGCGACTCCGTCGATGGTGTCGGGTCCGCTATAGGCCATGTTCATCGGCTTCTTGGTGGACGAGTCGAAGTACGGGTAGTCCTGTGCTTGAGTGAACATCGGGAACTTGAGCGGCACGATGCCTGAGAAGGTGACCTCGTCGCCGTCGACGTTGCCGCCGCAGCAGTTGGCAATCTCGGACGTCACCCGATTGAAGGCATACCGCTCGGTGGACGCAGTCACAATGACGCCTTGGTTGTCTTCCACGCGCGAGAACGAGTCCCAAATCGCATAGTCACCTGATTTAGCATCGGGGGCCTGGGATCCAGCCACGTCACCTTTGGTGTAGCGCGTGACCATGAGCGGCACGTCTGTGCGCTCCTTGAGGGTCGTGGGGTCGAAGAGTTTTGCCGCCACACCAGCCTGATGGGTGATCGACACCCCGCCATTGCTCTGCCCGGGCGACAACGGCGCCTTAGCTAGCGCGGGGACCGCATAGAACTTCAGCATTGCCGCAAGCACGATCAAAAGCGCGCCCAACCCGACACAAATGATCGAGAAGACCTTTGCCATTTCCGCACCGCCTTCTAGGCGACTTTTCGCCTTGGTCATGGACGTTAGACCATTCGGCGACCATCTGCACGTAGGTTCGCCATAGCAATCACCATAGGGAAGGGACCGCTCGTGACAGATCACGCCCGTTTCCCTCTTCTCGACGGCTACCGGGCTCTAGCGGTGTGCCTCGTGTTGACCACCCACGTCGGCTTCTTTAGCGGCGTCATCTTGCTCCCGGGCGTCGGGCCATTCGTCGCTCGGATGGATTTCGGCGTCACGCTGTTCTTCCTACTTTCGGGGTTTTTGCTGTATCGGCCCTGGGCGTTGGCTGCCATGACCGGCGCCAATCCCCCGAAAATCAGCATCTACGCGCTGCGCCGAACTGGGCGAATCTTGCCCGCCTACTGGGTGATGGCCGGTGTGGTCCTCGTGTTTTTGCCATTCCTACTTCCGATCGCTAGAGCTGACTGGAGTGACTGGGTGAAGTACCTCGGTCTCGTACACATCTACGGCCGGGATCTGCCATTGGCCGGGTTCGGCCAAATCTGGAGTCTTGCCACCGAGTTGGCTTTCTACGCGGCACTTCCCGTCATCGCGTGGATAGCCGGACGCCTGGGGCGAGGTGACGCTCCACGCAGTTCACGGAGGCAGTTGATCGTTCTGACGTGCTGTCTAGGGATCGCCGTAGGCTTCAACTACCTGTCAATTGGGCCATTCGCGGACACCCTCGTGCTAGCGGGGACGTGGCTTCCCGCGCACTTGGACTGGTTCGCCGCTGGGATGGCGTTTGCCGTCATTCAGAGCAGATTGACATTGCCCAATCCACCTCGCTGGATGGCCGTAGTGCGACGCCTTGCCCAGGACACCCCAACGTGCCTAGTGCTGGCTGTCGCACTGTTTGCCCTTGCCTCGACGCCGATTGCGGGACCGGCAGCGTACGAGTCATCGCACACACCTCAGTCACTTCTCACGAAAAATGCGCTCTACCTCGTCATTGCCGTTGCCTTGCTGCTCCCCGGTTTCCTCGGCGGAGCTCAAGCGCAGCAATCGTTGTGGGGCCGCGCGCTTACCAATCGGATCGTTGTCTACGTGGGCGTCGTGTCATATGGAATCTTTCTCTGGCATATGGCGGTCATGACGGTGCTGACGTATGAGTTCGGGTGGGAAGCGCAGTGGGCCACGTTCTTTGTGCTTTGGGTGAGTACAGCGATTATCGCTATGGCACTAGCGACAGTGTCATGGCGTGCGCTTGAACGCCCTGTGCAAAAGCTCACTCATCGCTGGCGTCCACAGAGCAGCCGATAAGGCGCAGATAGTTCCGCTCGTTGCGAGTGTGACCCAGCCCTGCCAGATGGCCGCTCCTGCGATCACGACACCGAGGCCGATTACGCCCGCCTGCACGCGGACACCCCAGGCACGTGGGCTCGCAGAAACAGTTACCAAGACGAGCAGCGCCGTGAAGCACAGCCAGACTCCTCCAACCAACAGTGCAGCAATCGACAGCATGGTGGGAGGAGCCCACACCGGAGTCGGTGTGTGGTTGTTCAAGGACGGCGCGGACGCGCGAGCACGTAGGGCGGCAAGCGCGATCAGCAACAACACCGCCAGAACACCAAAGAGGAGTCCCCCCTCAAATACCGCTTGCGGCGTGAAACTCAGTGAAACTTCGCCGGCTATTCCCGCGGGGAGTAGCCACGCCTGTCGCCAGCCGTCAACCTGAACTGGAGTGAGAATGACATCGCCCGCGCGTGCCTCCCAGCCTCGGTTGAAGTTCTCCGACGTCTCCAGCAGGTAGGAGCTCGAATTCTCCGGCACTTCGACGACGCGAGAGGTCGAACCCCACCCAAGGATCTTTGGTGAAGTCGGGTCTGCGACGAGTGGAGCGCCTGTGACAGGGGCGAAAGAGATGCGAGTGGGAGTGACGACTCCGGAAGGCGCAACATCAATCGTGTGACTGCCCGTCGACAAGGCGACAGTAGACGTACCGCAAACCAACACAGTGACTTCGTCGTTGGCCACGATTTCGCGGACTTTGGCGGCGACCTTCGTGGGATAGAGCGCTCCGTCGATGAAGAGGTCCGGGCCGGAGCCACACGGAAACGCGACTTGGCTCTCAGCTATGTCAGTATGTGGCGAGTCACCAAGAATCATCACTTCCGAAATGCCTACGGGAATGGGGACACTGCCCCCCGATGAATCCAAAGTCCTGACAGCAGAAGAGTTCTCCACGCGGATCAGCACTCGATCTGTGACCACCGGAACGAAATGCACTGTCCCATCAATTCCAATGACCGATGTAGTGGTGCGACCGTCTGCGACGACAGTCACTGTCAAGGGCCTGGACACCACCGCATTCGGGCTGACAGCGATGCGGAGCCCTGAGATTCGCCGAGGGCTAGGCAGGGTGAGGAGCAAGGTGGGATGTGGGTCGCTTGCGGACGCAATCCACGCGGTGGCTGCATCGCCATCTACCGCTGCTTCTGGGCGGGCTGCTGGATCGACAACCGAAACCGAATCCGACGTGGCCGAGATGCTGCCGCTAGGAAAGGCGGCGTTTAGTTCGGGCCCGCCAAGCCAGCGTCCGGTCAACATGATGCGCGCTTCCATAGGTGAGCCCACGTTGAACGTCCGATGAATCCCTAGGTCTTCGCTGTACGTGCGCATTGCTTCTGCGCACACGAAGACACGCTTCACCCGCACGCAGCCAGGATGTGCACCTCTGGCGGTAGAGAACACGCCCGGTCCGCCATCCATTTCGCCAGACGTAACCAAGGTTCGCTGCACACTTACGTGCGGAATGGCGATGTCGCTGATGCCGAATTCCCCGACAGCTCCATCTCGAACGCCCGCTAACGTCACGCGAAGACTCCGCGTCACACCGGGTACAGAGAAACTTTGTGCTTTTCCTGTCGCCACTACATCGAAGGTGAATGCACCTGCGTCGGTGGCGAGGACCACCGACTGCGCAAGCGGTCCCCCTTCAGCGGCCGGCCAACCGATGCGAACCGATCCCAGATCGATATCGCGCTCGAAGTCAATCTGCCACCACTGCCCGATCTGCGCTGGGACGCCGGCCATCCATGACGTCTCTGCATCAGCATCTACCGCTGCGTACGGGGCACGATCAGGAAACGCCCCTCCCCAATTCTCCGGCGATGAAGCACTGCTCGAGGCTGAAGTCTTGCCTCCCGAATATGTCGCCCAAGTCTGAGCCTTACTGCCTTTCGCCGGCAGGTAGTCAGTCACGCGCGCGGAACTCACGTAGCTTTCACCCTCAGCAAGAGTCTCACTACGGTTATGGCGGGTTGAGCCGAAAGAGACTTCCAGATTGCGAAAGCCGTCAGTCACGGCTTTCACAACAGTGAGGCTCGGGGGCAATGGATCCATCGACATCACAATTGGCAGACTGCCCGCAACATTGGCGTCGATCAGGTCCAGCACTGACTCACTTGCACCAGAAACGGAGAGTACGTTCCTGGCGTCGCGCAGCGTGACTCTTGGATCTAGACCATCAGCAACGACGCTCCAGATCTCGATCGCGGGCATGGCTCGATCTAGGCCATGGCGGGCGACCCGGCCGCTGACGCGATAGGGAGTCAACTGGAGACCGAATGAAGCAACCAACGTGAACCCGCCAGAGGCGACCAAAGAATTTCGAATAAACACACTGGGTGGTGCGTCACTTCGTTGTGCATCAAGGTCATGCCGCACCAACACATGCGTCACTCCAACGCGCGAGAGCGACGCGGCCAAGCCCGGCGATCCAAGACCGTCCTCGAGGCGCGATTGCACCGCGTCGAGCCAACGGATGGTTCCGGCATTCGCCAACGGCACCGCATCGCGGACTGCCCACGGATTCGTGGAGAGAGCCTGCAATGGCTCGTCTTGTGATCTGCCCCAGATGTAGGTTCCAAATGATGCCCCTGGAACAACCAAAGTTCGCCCATTCGACCCTGTGGCGTTCAACCACGCGGCTGCTTCTGCCCAGTAGCCAGGTATCTCAGCATAGGTTCGATCGCGGGTGATGCCACCGGTCAGGACAGGCCACGCAATCACCGCGATAAGAGCTGCGCACATGGAGACACAGGTCCCGCGAATGACTTTCACCCGCAAGCCTTGTGCGGCCGCGACAGCAAACCCGATACCGACGGCAAGGGGAAGACGCAGGAGCACATCGAATTTATGCGTGTTGCGAAGCGGGGCCAGAGCACCGTCCAGCCAGCCTTGTATGTCTAGAGCGCCGGCGCCGGTGAAGAACTCACCCACATGCCCTAACGACACCAGGGCGAAGCCGATGAGTACACCTCCGAACAGGAACAGACGCATTCTCCGCGCTCGCGTGATGCCCAAAAGGCCAACACCTGCAAGCAATGCCGCAGCCAAGATCGCGATACCGGAGTTCGCAACCCACCATCCGGCAGGCCAGGAAGGCCCGCCGCCCTCTGCGACATAGGCAACCCATTGATCTACCCCGGCGAGCACTCGAGCAGGGTCGGTGGCCTTGGTAGTGATGGATGCGGATTCAATCCAGTCCAGAAAGGGCGGCGAATAGCGGCCTAGAACAATAAGCGGCAGAATCCACCACATTGTGGCAAGCGCCACCGCTGCGGCCCACCACGCGGACAAGATTCGTACTCGCTTCTGATGGAAATGCGTGATGAGCCACCACACCGGTAGCGGAAGGATTGCCAATACGGCTACAGCATTAATGCCACCGGCGAAAAGCAAGGCGATCCCGGAGAGGGCCGCCCACCTTCGTGGTGAGCCTCTGGTGGTTGCGTGTATCAAAGGGATCAACACCCACGGCGCGACAGCAAAGGGCAAAACTTCAGCAGATACCGGCCCGAGTTCGGTGACCATCCGCGGTGCAAGTGCATACGCAAGACCCGCAAGAACACGAGCAATTGGTGATGCGACTCCTAAGAGTCCGGACAACACATACACACCCAGAAATGCCGCGACCAACAGCAGGGACCACCACGTGCGTTGAATCGCCCATGCTGGGATACCAAGGCTCTCTCCCGCGGCGAAGAATGGTCCCATCGGGAAGAGATATCCATACGCTTGATTTTGAAGTTGGCCAAAGAATCCCAACGGTTCCCATAGCGATAGCGACTTGCCAAGGAATACCCAAGGGTCCGCAGTGAGATCGATTTTCGTATCCGCGGCTATTCGACCCGGGTCGGATAGGAAGGGGAGCACCGCTAACACGACACACACCGCTCCCACGCGGAAGCGACGAACTAGTGAGTCATCCGTTGTCATGCGTCCGACTTACGAAGTACGAGCACAAGATTCCACGTGAAGATTTCTCGCAGATACGGCACCCGCACTAGAGCTCCCGCCCATGAAGGCAGATATCTCGGGAATGCCGCGATCAATTCAGCCTTCTGACAACCTCTGACCCACTCGAAACCCGCGGCAGCCGTGATGGGAAACAAAGACTCTCCGAATCTGTTCTTCGGTTGGTGCCCGTGCTTCCGCAGGTATCTTTGGGCTGCTCGATCTCCGCCCACATAGTGAAATGGCGAAGTTTCGTGTCCGCCCCACGGGCCCCACCACAAGGTGTAGGAAATGAAGATCATTCCGCCCGGTCGCGTCACTCTCACCATCTCGCTGGCCAGCTGCCACGGTTCAGCGACATGCTCCAAGACGTTGGAGGAATATGCGATATCCATGGTGTCCCCACCGAACGGCAGTGCCAGGCCCGAGCCCTGCACAGTTCGCGGGCCAGGTCGGCGACCATGCAGTCTCATTTCGCCCGCATCCGCGTCCAGCGCGAAGTAGGTCGCCCCAGCGCCTTCGAATGCGTCGGCAAAAAACCCTGGGCCCCCACCGACGTCCAGTAGGCGGGCACCCGCCAGCCGGTGCCACTGATTAACTTGCCACGCGGAGTCAGCCGCCAATAGTCGGTAGAAGCTATCTGGGTCGTCCTGCTCATGCAAAAATCCGCGGAACAGCCGCCACGAGCGAGACAGGGTGTCCGACACGCGAGCGACGTTACCTCAGTCGATCCGGGGAAGGAGAGTTCTGTGGAGCCGCGCGGTGCTTGACTGTGCCCGTGAACCGTCCATTTGAGCCCGATACAGCCCTTGATCCGGGGCTGCTTCGCGTGGCCTTTCTCAACTGGCGGGACACCACTAATCCCGAGGGAGGTGGTTCTGAGATGTATGTCGAGACCATCGCTGAAGGACTCGCCGCTCGCGGGCACCAGGTAACTCTCGTGTGTGCGAAACATGGCGATTCACCGCCGGTGGAGATCCGCAACGGCATTCGAATTGTGCGCAAGGGCGGCAAGCTAGACGTCTACCCAAAGGCCGCCTGGGCAGTACGCGCCGGGCGTATTGGCCCCCTGGACGTGGTGGTAGACGTACAGAACGGATTGCCCTTCTGCTCTTCTGTAGCCACGAGGGTGCCGACGGTGGTGCTCGTTCATCATGTGCACCGCGAGCAGTGGCCGGTCGTGTATGGGCAGGTGCGAGCACACATCGGTTGGTGGCTCGAATCGAAGTTTGCGCCCTATATCTACCGCCGCAGTTCCTACGTAGCCGTCTCATCACGGACTCGGGAAGAGTTGATTGATCTCGGAGTAGCGGCGGAGCGCATCAGTGTTGTCCATAACGGAACCCAGCCTCCCCCCATGTCAGAGCACGTGCCCTCCCCAAACCCGCATATCCTCGTGTTGGGTCGATTGGTTCCGCACAAGCGAGTGGAGCACGTGCTGGAGTCAGCACGGGAGCTGCGCGAGAAATATCCCCACTTGCAGGTATCAATCGTCGGCGAGGGTTGGTGGCGACCACAATTGGAAGACGCGGCGCATGCACAAGGTGTTGCGGACATCACCACGTTCTTTGGACATGTCGACGAATCCACTAAGGACCGACTACTGCGCGAGGCATGGGTGCTCGCCTTGCCATCCCTCAAGGAAGGCTGGGGGCTAGTAATTATGGAGGCAGCCGCGCGCGGAGTACCGGCAGTGGCCTACGCCGACGCAGGTGGAGTTGTCGAGTCGATTGCAGACGGCAGCACGGGTGTTCTTGCGCGCAATCATGACGATTTCACAGCGGCCCTCGATCGCCTCTTACGAGATGGCGACTTGCGTCATTCGCTGGGGAGCGCTGCTGCGTTACGTTCGGCAGAGTTCACGTGGGAATCAGCGATAAAGGATTTCGAGCAAATATTACTGGACGCAGTTAAGCGCAACTAACGATCAGCTGTTGCCGTAGACGACATACGGGGCATCAACATTGGGTGGCACGCTGGTCTGCGAAGACACCAGTCCAATGACGGCGCCGGCACCAATTGCACCTCCGACAATGATCCCGATCATTGGTGCAATGAAGTAAGACCCTAGACCCGTCGTATGAACAATGCTCATTGTCGCCTCCTTGCGCTCACCGCGACACTAGCACCCAAAACGTCGCTTTCGGGGAAAGTACACAAGTACGGCGCTCGCGAGCACGACGAGCGCGACGAGAATGTCCACCACGACGATGAGACCTAGGTCTGATCCTGAAGACGTCGCGGTTGGCTCCCCCAGCCAATACAGCGAGAGTTCTTCGCCCTCCCACACCACCTGTGCTCCCCTTAGTGCCGCCTGACTATCCGGACCGGCAACATTGTGGGCGAGTACGGCGTATTCGATTCCCATTTCGGGACCGAAGGCTGTGAGTGCTTCGCCCGCGGCAAGGCGGCTGCCCACAAGCGCAGCGCGTGAGTCATCACCACCAACAGGTTGAATAATCCCATCGCGTCCCACCAGCAGGGTGTCATCGGCCACCACGGAACGGGCAAGGAAGCGAGGCATAGGATCCAAAACCGTGCGGTGCCCGTTCCAGTCGAAATTCCGAAACGCGGCCCAAGGCAGAGAGATGGCGTCGCCCACTCCAGCACCTACTTGCTCTCGGACCGTCTCAAAGTCGCTCGGATACGCCACCGACGACACTCGACCCGAGGCGCCGAAGGCCAAGTCCGGCATGGTCGCAATCGGAATCACGACAGTGAGCACAATCAGCGACGGCGCCACGGCCCGATCTGCAACCTTTTCGGCTACACGCCCAATGCCTATGCCCGCCAGAACTGCTACCAGAATCGCGAGTGGAGCAAGCAGTTTCTGTGCATCACGGACGAGCCCACCACCAGGAATCTCGGTGATGGCGACAAAAAGCGTAGGTGCAATTGCGGAGAGCAACGCGAGCCCGAAGCCGAGCACACTTACCGTGAGCCAAATTCCGGCGACTCGCCCAAATCGCCGAAAGAATGCCGACCAGCCGAACGCAGCTAGCGTGCATACAGCAACGCCCACTATTGGAGCGATCCACAAGGCTCGAGACGGAAGGACAGCTTCGCCGTTCCAGATTCCACCCAGCCCAACCGCAGTCAGCACTGAGCCCCACGGTCCTTCAGCACGTAACCCAAAGACATCAGTGCCCCCAGATTCAGACCCGATGTGCATAAGCGCGGGGACGAGCCATGGCAGGTTTGTGGCGAAAATTGCGAGGGACCAGACTGCCTTGAATAGACGACGACCCGGCTGCAGCAACACCGCGGGTATCGCAATCACGGCAGCGAGCAATCCCCCAGTCGGAGTCAGCGCGGCCAGGGCACACCACACAACCACGACCGGCCATCGACGCGCAGATGCAGCGCACACGATCCACGGTAGGCAGGCGTAGGCGATCAGCAGGCTCCAGTGACCTTGGACGAGACGCTCCGCAACGAACGGGTTCCAGATCGCCAGAGTCACCGCGACCCAAGCCCCGGGACCCCGCACACACCGTGCGGCGCCGAACCCGGCTAGTACGAGCGCAGCTAGAAGGGCAATCTTCTGCAGAACCCACCCTGGCAAAATTATGTTGAGGATGGCAACGACCGCGTCTTGTGGCACAGATCGTGGCAAAGCACTTCCGGCACCCAAGGTCCACGGGAGCAGCGATTCATGCGGGGTGAAGACCATGTCGTAGGTCAACGCATAACCCGGGCGCAAGGCCGGGCCAAGAACAAGCACACTCAACACAAAGGCGTAGGCGAGAAGCAGCCAGCGCCGGTACATCGGTCTATGGTGTCAGGGACTCGATTGAAGGGCTATCACGGTGACCGGATCCGCGCGTGGCGTTGCTTTTGGCGCGCTGGTTGTGGCCATGGGTCTCGCCATCGCCCAGACTCTTGGATACGCGCTCAATGTCGTAGGAGCGCGTTACTTGGGGCCCGATGGATTCGGCGCTTTCGCATCACTTTTGAGCCTCCTCGTAATTGGCTCGGTCGTAGGTGGCGGGATTCAGGCAGTGGGGGCACGTCGCCTCGTTCTTTCCTCCATTACCCAACGGCGAGGACAAGCAGCAACCATCCTGCGCATCACTTTCTGGTCGGCACTTGTCGTCTGTGGCGCCACACTGGCGATCAGCCCACTTCTGCAGTGGTTGCTCCACATCAACGGGTGGCTTCCCGTCGCACTCACGGCCCTCGCACTGATTCCTGTGACAGTTGCCGGCGCCCAATACGCCATCACCCAAGGGCGCGAAGACTTCGCGAGGCTTGCGACCATGTACGCCCTCGTCGGGCTAGGGAAGGCCGCGGGGGGCATCGCGGGAGCATTGATCTGGGGAACGCTGTTAGGCGCCATGTGGGGGTTGACACTCGGGTCGATAACAACGCTGCTCATCGGTTTGGTCGTCTTACGTCCCGTCGTCACCAGACCTGCGCAAGCGCTTCCCGGTTTTATTCAGGAGAGCTTGCACGCGACACACGCGTTGGGCGCGCTGTTCGTACTCACCAACGTAGACATAATCCTTGCGAGGGTGCTGCTTAGCCCGGACCAAGCCGGGCTGTATGCCGTGGGATCCATCGTGGCAAAAATCGCCTTCTGGCTACCTCAATTCGTAGGGGTTGTCGCATTTCCGCGGATGGCAGATCACCGACGTGATCGAGCCACGAAATTCGCGGTGGTCGCCGTTGGGGTGATGGGTACCGTCACGGTTGCCTGCACAGCAATATTTTCCCCGAAGATCATTGGCGTTATTGGCGGAGCGGACTACGTCGCTCTCGGACCCATCCTCTGGCTCTTCGCGGCGGCAGGGTCTATGTATGCGGTTGGCCAAGCAGTTCTCCTGAGCCGGATCGCCCAAGAGGACCGGCGCGCGGTGATTGCAGTGTGGATCGCCGCTGGCCTGCTGGGTGCGATTGCACTCGTATGGGCGAGAAGCGTGACTGGGCTCGTTCTCTGCGCCTGTGCCGCGGGGGCTGCCCTCTGCGTCATCAGCCTCGTGATGCTTGTTCGCGAGAGCAGTTCAGCCCGCGACTATTGAGCCGGCCAAGCTGATGGACGATAGATCGCGTCGTAGCCGCTCTCGCTGCCCATCGCCAGACGGATGGCAACCCCGCCGGGATAGACGCCATTGCGCACCCACCTATTGAGTAGGTCAATCACGGCAACTCGTGATTGGTTGGTGAAGTTGCAGTGCCCTGCCCCATATGGAGCGCCTGAGCCCTCGGGGTAGGTCGATGGGGCCACCGTGAACAGCTGCACCAGACCGCCAGAAGCCTTATTGGCGGCGACTGCAGCGTCATACCGCTCTGCGAAGAGCGACTCGTTCTGGACGATCACGAGCGGATCCGACTTCGTATGCATCGTGATGGTGGGGTCCTGAATCTGCCCCGAGGGATTACCGCCAAGTTCGACAATCTTTTGCTGCGCCGCCGGATCCGGCGAGACTCGCGTGCCGCTTTGAATCAAGGCGATGATCGCATCGGCGGTTCCATCGCCCCCGACCGTGTTCAGTAGAGATTTCTCACTATCGCTGAAGCGGGCTGCGTAGTCGACACCTTCGTTACCCGAGAAATTCCCGCCAAATCGGGCTTCGGCTTCCTGCCGGCCGACGGTTCCGTAGGCGATAGCCGTAAGTAGCGACTCCACGGTGGCCTTCACTGTGCTCTCAATAGATGCGCCGTCATAAGTTCGAGTCTGTGTTGGCGCATCAGCCACCTGGCCCACTGCAAGGATTTTGGCAATAAGAGCCGTGTCGCCGCTTTTGGCATCCTCCACCACAGTGGACGCAGCACGAGTCCACTCAGCGACCGCCTCTTCATAACTGGCGTAATTGGTCAGCTTGAGCTGGGGGTCAATCAGCATCTTGAACGCATAGGCAAGGTCTAGTGCGATGTTGAAGTTCGCTTCGGCGCCACCTACAACTCCACACAAGGGTGCGACACCATCGATCCAATCTGTGTGCTTCTCCGCGAGTGTCTGTGTGACGAGGCCGCCCAGCGAGTCTCCCCAGACATACACACGCTTCGGCGTGCCTACATTTGCCGCGAAGAAGTCATGAAGTTGTTCACCCGCCTTTACGCCGTCCGCCACAGCCCAGCCGTTCGAACTGTAAGAGGATCCGGCGAGGGCATAGCCTTGCGAAAGTAAGGAGTTTCCGAGGTCCTTTGTCCCATCGTTCCATCCGGGCACGGGATCGGCAGAGGTGTCAACGGGGCTGAAGTCGGGCGGAAACGGCTGAGCCGGACGGTAACCATGTGAGTAGATGAGCAAGGTGCCATTCCACTGCTCAGGCATCAGAATTTCGTATGCTGCACCCTCAATCGTGCCAGTGCAGGCGACCTGGTCACAGTTTGCGAAGGGGATGTCATTGCTCTGATCTCGCACCGGATCAGCGGCAGTAGAACTACAGGCGGCCAAGACGGCGACGGAGAGAGCGATGAGGGCGGCGGGAAGCACCTTGCGCGGGGTCATGCCGAAAGTGTCGCAGAGGATTGCTGATTTTGCCGCTCATTTCTAGTGCCCGGCCGACTCCCACGTGGTTCCGACGCCGACACTCACGCTCAGCGGTACGAGGAGGTTGGCCGCCCCCTCCATGCACGTGACGACCACATCGCGAACCTCGTCCAACTCACCGGCTGCGACTTCCACCACGAGTTCGTCGTGGACCTGGAGCAACATTCGAGAGTTGAGCCCCCGCGCCTCGATCCCGCGCTCGACATCAAGCATGGCAACTTTGATGACATCAGCCGCAGAACCTTGGATCGGGGCGTTGAGAGCCATCCGTTCGGCCATGTCTCGGCGCTGGCGGTTATCGCTTGTCAGGTCGGGCAGATAGCGTCGGCGACCGAGGAGGGTCTGTGTGTATCCCGTCTTGCGAGCCTCAGCCACAGCCGCTTCCAAGAAATCTCGAACCCCACCGAAGCGCCCGAAATAGTCGTCCATGAGTCGTCGCGCTTCGTCCGGGCTGCTCCCGAGTTGCTGGGCGAGGCCGTATGCCGACAGCCCGTAGGCGAGGCCATAGGACATCGCCTTGATTCGTCGCCGCATCTCAGCATCAACAGAATCGGCCGTGACCCCAAAAACGCGGCTGGCCATGGTGGTGTGCAGATCTTCACCTTCATCAAAAGCTGCGATGAGCCCGGCATCCTGAGACATGTGGGCCATGATGCGCAATTCGATTTGACTGTAGTCAGCTGTCAGCAGAGTCTCGTATCCCTCGCCCACGACGAAACAATCTCGAATGCGACGGCCAGTCTCCGTGCGAATGGGGATGTTCTGCAGATTGGGGTCAGTGGACGATAGCCGACCGGTTGCAGCCACCATTTGATTGAACGTGGTGTGAATTCGTCCATGGGCATCCGCAAGTGGCAAGAGCCCATCGACCGTCTGGGTCATGCGGTTCCAGTCACGCCATCGCAGAATCGCTTCGAGAAGCGGATGACCCGTACGTTCGAGGAGACCAGTTAGGGCTTCAGCGTCAGTCGTAAAGCCCGTCTTGATCTTCTTGGTTTTGGGTAAACCCAGTTCTACGAACAAGATCTCTTGCAACTGCTTGGGAGAGCCGAGATTGAAATCCTTGCCGGCGATGCCACGCGCGTCTCTCTGAGCATCAGCGGCCTTTTCGGCGAACTCCTTGGTGAGCGACTCCAATGCCATGCAATTGACAGCAATGCCGCGGACCTCCATGGCAGCAAGCACTGTCACGAGCGGAAGTTCCACATCGTGAAGCAACGAGGTCCCACTACTCTCAGCGACACGTGTACGCAGCAAGACAGCGAGTTCCGCTGTCGCTTGGGCCCTTGAGCCGACCACAGCGCTGTCCATTCCGCCTATCCCGAGTTCGAGTTGGCCACTCGGTGTGGCGCTCCCCAGGGTGCGGCCCAGCAGCCGTTGAGCAACATCTTCCAGATCAGTCCGCTGTCCAGGGGCCACCAAATAGGCAGCAAGTGCCGTATCTAGATCGAGTCCACGAAGGGACACGCCTTTGGCGCGGAGCGCCAGGATGGGACCTTTGGCATCGTGCACACACTTGAGAGCTCGATCATCACTCAGCCAATCGGTCAAAGCCGACCAGGACTCCTTGTCTACAACACTGAGATCAATAGCTGCCAGCGCACCACCAGCCGAGCTCAGCCCCAACGCAGTGAGTGACCCGGTGCCCCTCCCCCACGATCCCTCGAACGCAACAGCAGTGAGACCGGTCGCGTGTCGGGCGATCCAATCGCGTATGGCTGGAGCCCCAACTAGGACAACGCAGTCGACAGGTGCGGCCGGCACTTCTACTTCGCGGGTGGCGGTGGGCTGAGAAGCAAGGAGCCTGTCTCTCAACGTCTTGAACTCAAGGGAATCAAAGAGCTCGCGCACGCGAGGCTCATCCAGGGGCTTGATGTCGAACGAGTCGATGTCGACACCCAAGGGGACGTCCTTGATCAGTTGAGTCAGATCACGATTAAGAAGGACTTGAGCCACATTGGCGCGCAACGATTCGCCGACTTTCCCACTGACCTCATCTGCGCGGTCGATCAGATCACCGAGGCTGCCGAATTCCTGAATCCACTTGGTGGCCGTCTTCTCGCCTACGCCCGGAATTCCTGGAAGGTTGTCACTGGGATCTCCACGGAGTGCTGCGAAGTCTGGGTACTGCCCTGGCGTCAACCCATACTTCTCTTCAATCGCTGCAGGATTCATGCGAGCCAGATCGGACACGCCCTTGCGGGGATACAGGACGGTCGTGTGGTCATCAACCAACTGGAACGTGTCTCGATCGCCCGTCAAAATGTAGACATCAAAGTTCTGCTCGCGCGCCTGCGTCGCAAGTGTCGCGATGATGTCGTCTGCCTCGTAGCCCTCCCTAGATAGGGCCGTGATGCCCATCGCAGCCAGAACCTCACGCAGGAGATCGACTTGGCCCTTAAACTCCAGCGGAGAGGCACTACGCGTCGCCTTGTATTCCGGAAATTTTTCGGTTCGGAACGTCTGTCTCGAAACATCGAAAGCCACAGCGACGTGTGTAGGCTTTTCGTCGCGCAACGTATTGATGAGCATCGACGTGAAACCGTAGACCGCATTGGTCGGCTGGCCCGTCGACGTACTGAAGTTGTCCACCGGTAGCGCAAAGAAGGCTCGGTAGGCCAACGAATGACCATCCAGCAGCAACAAGCGCTTTTCCGAGGACATGAGGCGATCCTACGGTGACGCTAGGAGAACCTCGGACTAGTCTGACCATGTGAGTGACGACACCCCGAACTATGCAGAGATTCTTGCAACCTTCAAGGGAATGACCAGCGGCACCCTTGACGAGCGCATGGGCATCGAGATCACACATGGCGAACCCGACCGCGTGACCGGGCGCATGCCGGTCGCGGGCAATGTACAGATTCTCGGTCTCCTGCACGGTGGCGCGAGCGGTGTCCTCGCCGAGTCTCTCGGGTCTATCGCGTCAGCGCTGTATGCGGCACCTGACCGAATCGCGCTGGGAATCGAGCTGTCGTGCAGTCATCACCGCTCCGCAAAAGCGGGCTATGTGTACGGCGTCGCAACTCCTCTGGCACGAAGCCGCTCGCTGACGACCTATCAGATCATCATCAGTGACGAGGAAGATAACCGGATCTGCACCGCGCGGTTGACGTGCATGCTTAAGCCGTATCTCAAGGACTAACGGCGCCTGGCTGTGCTGATGCCCGACGGGCCGCTGATCGTGCTCTGAGTCGAGCCATCCGACCGCCGGGAGCGGCATCCAAACGGCGCTTGAGCGACGCTGATGACATCACCCTGCGAGTGACCACGGGGGCAAACCCGACTCGGGCGAAGAACCTATTGGCCTCCCGCATTGTTGGAGGCACATCTACAGCGACTGACTCCACCCCGGTAGCCAGTGCAAATTCCGCCGCTACTTCGAGCAGGGCATTGCCCACTCCCTTGTGCTGGGCAGAGTGAGTGACGTGCAGAACGGTCATCACTAAGACTCGGCCAGTCCAAGCGCCGGTGTCTTGTATCGCTAGCGCGATCATTCCCACCGGAGTCCTATCGATGGAAGCCACGTACGTGGCATCTGCCTCCAGCCAACTGCGCTCCCACCGGCTCCGCGCACGATCCACCCCGGACTGGGAGCCGGGGCCCACTAGCGCCAATTCAAGCCAGAGCGGATCCAGCTCCGCGAAATCCGCAGGAACGGCCGGGCGTACAACGACGTTGCGTGCCATCCGCTGCTCCTCCTCACCGCCAATGACTCGTGAGGCTACCGGAGAATCTCGGCCGCCACATCAGCCATGGACTTTCTGCCGTCCATAGCCAGCCGCTGTAGGTGCCGAAAGGCCTCGGCCTCGGTCATCCCTTGGGCTTGGAGTGCCGCTTTCGCCCGATCGATGAAGGTCCGGGCAGCGAGGCGGCCCTGCAGATCACTGGCTCTCATCTCGGCGCCTTTGCGCTCAGCCCATCGAGCCCGGGCAATCTCAATGGCGGGGCTGAGATCAGACTGACTAAACGGCTTCACGACGTAGCCCATGACGCCCACTTCAGCAGCTCGATCGACGAGGGCGCGTTGACTAAACGCCGTCAACATCACCACGGGGGCCACATCGGCCTCTCGAATGCGTTCCGCGGCGGCGAGTCCATCCATGACGGGCATCTTCATGTCGAGGAGGACCACGTCGGGGCGTAGTTCCAACGCGAGTCGAACCGCCTCGGCGCCGTCGCCAGCCTGCCCCACGACGACATAGCCTTCCTCGGCCAGCATTTCGACGAGATCCATGCGGATCAGAGCCTCATCCTCGCCCACGACGACGGTTACTTCATGTTGAGAACCCACAGCACGACTCTAGTGGCCGACGGGTTAGGCTGGCGCCCGCGCCCTGGTAGCCCAACCGGCAGAGGCAGTGGTCTCAAACACCATCCAGTGTGGGTTCAAATCCCACCCAGGGCACTCCTAAGTACCGAGTCCCAGCGCACTAAACGACGGTCGGCTTTATCTCCACAATCCGAGCCAGAAGTCCGTTCACGAAACTTGGCGACTCATCCGTAGACAGATTCGACACCAACTCCACCGCTTCGGCAATCGCGACACCATCGGGCACGTCATCTGCCCAGATGATCTCGAACGTCCCGATGCGCAGTGCCGCACGATCGACTGCCGGCATGCGCTCGATGGTCCATCCCATTGAATATGTGGCAAGCAACTCGTCGATGTGTTCCTGATGAGCCACAACACCTTCGACAAGAGCCCGAACAAGTGGGTTGAGTTCAGGATCGTGCGTCGCCGCACGCCGAGACTCTTCTTCGCTTAGAGCGACGAGGGGCGCAACGGCCCGAAGATCTGCTTGGTACAAAATATCCAAGGCGCGTTTGCGGGCCTTGCTACGAGCAGACACCTAGTTGACGCGGCCGAGGTACGAACCGTCGCGGGTGTCCACGCGACATAAAGTGCCTTGCTCGATGAAGAGCGGCACTTGGATCTCGGCACCAGTCTCCAGCGTTGCCGGCTTCGAACCGCCAGTCGATCGGTCTCCTTGCACACCGGGCTCGGTGTACGTGATGGTCAACTCCACGCTCGCAGGGAGTTCGACGTAGAGCGGCAGCCCTTCGTGAACGGCGACGACCGCCTTCTGGTTCTCCAGCAGGTACTTTGCGCCATCGCCCACCGTCGCCGAATTGACACTGGTCTGCTCATAGGACTGCGTGTCCATGAAGACCCAATCATCGCCATCGCGATAGAGGTACTGCATATCGCGTTTGTCGACACTTGCGGTTTCCACCTTCAGCCCGGCGTTGAAGGTCTTATCGACCACCTTGCCGGAAAGAACATGCTTGAGTTTGGTGCGCACGAAGGCCGGACCCTTGCCGGGCTTTACGTGCTGGAACTCCACTACGGTCCACAACTGTCCGTCGATGTTCAGCACGATGCCGTTTTTGAGGTCATTCGTCGTTGCCACGCCGATCCCTTCGTCTAGAGCACGAGGAGTTCACGGGGAAGTCGCGTCAACGACTCGCTCCCGCTCTCGGCCACCCACATGGTGTCCTCAATCCGGACGCCACCCCGACCGGGTAGGTAAATACCTGGCTCGATGGTGACCGGAACTCCGGCGTGCAGAATACCGGTGCTGCGAGCGCCCAGCATCGGCGCCTCATGGATCTCGAGGCCCACCCCATGCCCGAGACCGTGTGGGTAGTAGTCGGCGTATCCGGCAGCAACTATGACTCCACGGGAAGCCTCGTCAATGGACTTCAGGTTCACACCGCTACTGAGGGCTTCCCGGCCGCGAGCCTGAGCCTGCGCAACCACTGCATGAATCTCCGACTGCCAGTCGGCCGCCGCACCCATGACAAAGGTACGAGTCTGATCAGCGTGATAGCCCGCTACGCGGGCGCCGAAGTCGATTTTGAGCAAGTCACCGGTGGCCAGCGGACGGTCGGTTGGCTGATGATGCGGAATAGCCGAATGTGGACCCCCCGCAACTATGGACTCAAACGCTAGACCTTCGGCACCACGTTCAAGCATCTCTCGCTCAAGCGCGCGGGCAATCTCGCGTTCGGTCATTCCCACATGAATTCTTGGGAGAAGTGATTCAAGCGCTTCATCACTGATCTGGCACGCCTCACGAATGAACGACTCTTCTCCTGCGTCCTTGACGACGCGCACACCTTCCACCCATCCGCTCACGGGAAGAGTCTTGGCGCGTTCGGCAATAATCGCGTGCTGATTCACCGTGACGTGATCACCCTCGATCGCAACGCGCCCCAGTGCCTGCGCCGCCAGCCCACGTACGGTGTCGCGGTCTACTACAAGCTCGACGTCCACACACTCCTCGTCACACTGAGTGACGTAGCGGCCATCAGTGCCGAGATAGAAGGCATCGGCGGTTAACAGTCCGATTCCATTGCTGCCGCTAAATCCGCACAAATACCGAACGTTGGCGGGATGTGCGATCCAGAAGGAGTCGACCCCTGCTTCTGCCATGCGCCTGCGCACGGCATCCCGACGGCGGGAGAAATCGGTCATGACTACGCCAATGCGCGAAGGGCTAGCACGTACGACTGTAGGCCGAACCCGGCGATGGTCCCTTGAGCAACAGCAGAGATGACCGATGTGTGCCGGAACTCCTCCCGTGCAGCAGGATTGCTGATGTGGACTTCTATGAGGGCGGCCGTTAAAGCTGCGCAAGCGTCTCGTACGGCGTATGAGTAGTGCGTGAATGCCGCAGGATTGAGAACGACGGGCACACCGCGATCCGCAGCCTCATGTAGCCAATGGATCAGCTCTGCCTCATCATCAGTTTGGCGAACTTCGACACTCAATCCAAGTTCGGCGCCAGTCTGTGCGCACAACGATTCGAGGTCAGCAAAGGTTGCATGCCCATAGATTTCGGGCTCTCGTGTGCCCAGTCGGCCAAGATTCGGCCCATTAAGAACGAGTACTTCACTCACGCGCTGACCTCCTCGTATGCCGCCCGAAGCGACTCCTCCGATGGACCTTCGAGAATGCGGGGCTTGCCAAGCCCATCTAAAACTACAAAGCGCAGCATGTCACCACGTGCCTTCTTGTCCACGCGCATCGCGGCAAGAAGCTCGTCCCATCTCCCCGGCTGGTAGGAAATAGGTAGTTCCAGAGAGGTCAAAATGGAGCGATGCCGAGCCACGTCCTCTGCAGAGAGCAAACCCTCAATGCGCGCCAACTCGGCGACATAGACCATGCCTACGCTGATCGCATCACCATGGCGCCAGCTGTAATTCTCAAGGCGCTCGATGGCGTGGCCAAACGTATGTCCGTAGTTGAGGACTTCGCGCCCCAACTCTGGTCCGATGCGCTCTCGCAAGTCACCTGCGACGACATCAGCCTTCACCTGAATCTTTCGTTCAATGAGTTCCCGCAGTCGCGGATCGCCGGGCTGAGTACACCCCACCGGATCAGACTCCACAATTTCGAGGATGCGAGAGTCGACGATGAATCCACCTTTGACGACTTCCGCCATGCCCGCTAACAAATCCGGACGCGGAAGCGTCACCAAACAGTCCAGATCACAAAGCACACCAGCAGGAGGATGAAAAGCCCCCACGAGATTCTTGCCCGCGGGAGTGTTGATGCCCGTCTTGCCTCCCACTGCAGCATCCACCATCGCCAATAATGTCGTGGGGATCAGCACTGTACGGACACCGCGCAACCACGTTGCACCGATGAAACCGGCAAGGTCAGTAGTTGCACCACCGCCGAGACCGACGACTACATCGGTGCGCGTGAACCCCTCCTCGCCGAGCGCATTCCAAATCATGTCGACCACTCCGCTGGTCTTAGCGGCCTCCCCATCTGGCACCTCAAGAGCGAGAACTTCAATATTTGCCGCCGCGATGCTCGACATCACCCGATCTGCGAGGTCTCGCAAGGTGGGCGGATGCAGCAGCGCTACTTTCGATGCGCTACCGCCGATGAGGTCCGTCACGCGATCAAGAACGCCATTGCCCACGATGACCGCATACGTCGACTCACCCCGAACGGCGATCACGGAATCTGTCATGCGTGCGCACTCCGAGGCAGGCCGCTCACCACGTCGGCAACGATGTCTGAAATGGCTCGCCCGTCAGTTTCGATCTCTACCGTCGCGACCTCGCGATAAAGCGGTTCGCGCTCCTGCATCAGGCGAAGCATCGTGCCGCGAACATTGCCCAAGAGCATGGGCCGGGCGGACGACAGCCCCACCCGTTTGACCGCATCCGAAAGTCCAACATTCAGCCAGACCACCACGTGGCCGGCCAACAAAGCGCGCGTTGATTCATCGAGGATGGCACCGCCACCTAGGGCAAGAACGCCCTCGTGTTCAGCCAGTGCATCGGCCACGGCGTCGCGCTCAAGATTTCGAAAATGTGGCTCACCGTCGTTAACGAAGATATCCGACACTGACTTGCCGGCACGGGCTTCCACATCAGCGTCAGTGTCACGGAAATCTACTCTCCATGCTTTCGACAGGGCCCGGCCAACCGAAGTTTTCCCGGCACCAGGAGCACCGACGATCACGGCGCGCGGCTGCGTCACCGGATGGCCAAAGACTCGAGGTAGGAGTTGAGATTGCGCCGCGTCTCTTGCACGGAATCGCCACCGAACTTTTCGAGCACTGCATCGGCAAGGACCATGATTACCATGGCTTCTGCCACCACGCCCGCGGCGGGAACGGCACACACATCGGAGCGCTGGTTGATCGCTTTTGCTTCCTCACCAGTTGCTACATCTACCGTGCGCAATGCCTTGGGGATGGTGGAGATCGGCTTCATGGCGGCACGGACTCGCAAGATCTCGCCAGTACTCATGCCGCCTTCGGTTCCACCCGAATGTCCGGATGCGCGACTCAGCCGCCCGTCCTCATAGTGGATTTCGTCCTGGGCTTTCGATCCGCGCACAGCAGCGAGTTCGAAACCGTCACCTACTTCCACTCCCTTGATCGCCTGGATGCCCATCAAAGCAGCGGCGAGTCGGGCGTCAAGCCGACGATCCCAATGCACGAATGACCCAAGGCCGGGCGGTAGACCGTAGGCAAGCACCTCAACAACACCGCCGAGAGTGTCTCCTTCGCGGTGTGCCAGCGAGATCTCTTCTTGCATGGCCGCAGAAGCAATGGGATCGGCACAGCGCACCGGATCTTCGTCAATGGCAGTCAGCTCGGAGTATTGGGGGACGTGGTCAGTTGTAGCTGTGCCTATGCGAACCACGTGGCTGAGTACCTCTATGTGTCCCACCTGACGCAGGAACTCACGCCCAACAGCTGCCAAGGCCACGCGAGCCGCTGTCTCGCGGGCACTGGCGCGCTCGAGCACCGGACGAATGTCGTCGAGGCCGTACTTCTGCATTCCGGCAAGATCCGCGTGCCCCGGGCGAGGCCGACTAAGTCGGTCATTGCGGGCTAACCCATCGAGAATGGTCGAATCGACCGGATCGGCCGACATTACCTGCTCCCACTTTGGCCATTCCGAGTTCGCGACTTCAATCGCGATGGGACCGCCCATGGTGACCCCATGTCGAACCCCGCCGAGAATCCGCACGACGTCCTGTTCGAACTTCATCCGCGCGCCACGCCCTACGCCGAGCCGACGCCGGGCCAGGTCCGCGCCGATTTCGGCTGTGGTCACGTGGACCCCGGCCGGCATCCCCTCGCACACCGACACCAGCGACGGGCCATGCGACTCTCCAGCGGTGATCCACCTCAACATGCCTTAATCGTCCCAGAGTCGACCGGCTACCGCGAATCCGGTGGACTTACGACCCGAGAGCGGCTCGCATCTGAGCTACCGGTGCTTCCATTCCCGTCATGAGTTCCACTTGGCCCACCGCTTGCCACAAGAGCAGGTCGAGCCCCCCTGCGATAGGGCCATTCCACGATGCGGCGAATGTGGTGGGCCAGGGGCTGTAGGCGACATCCAGCAACACTCCCCCGTTGGCTGGCACGAAGGGCACGAGACCATCTGCCGCGCCGCCCGGCACGGTGCTAATGACAATCGGCGCAGCGAGAGCGCCAGCCAGTTCAGAGTCCATAGAGATCTCGGTCAAGTTCATGCTGAGTGAGTTTGCGACATCGCGAAGTTCTTCTACCGCCCCAGCCCGCCGAACCACCACCTCGACACTGGTCACTCCAATTCGCGCGAGCGCAGCCAGCGCTGAGCGCGCCGTTGCTCCACCACCAATGATGGTCGCGCTGTCCGCCTCCAGTTCCGGGGACACCTCTCGTAGCGCCCGGACCATACCTGGGACATCGGTATTGTCACCCATGAGTCCACGTGGGGAAAAGATCACCGTGTTAGCAGCACGCACCACCTGTGCTGTTTCGGATATCTGAAACAGATGCGGGAGTACTGCACTCTTTAACGGCATGGTCAACGACAAGCCCACCCAATCACTGCCACACGAGGCGAGAAAATCAGGAAGTTGAGCCTGCGAAACGTCGACGGCGTCATAAATCCAGTCCAGACCCAATGCTGCATAAGCAGCGCGATGCAATACCGGAGACCTACTGTGCGCAATGGGTGATCCGAGCACAGCGGCGCGCATCATTGGCTAGCCTGCGCTTCGAGTTGCGCTGCGTATCTGTGCTTGAACTCCTTCTTGAACAACAAGAATTCGTTGTAATCAGAAGTGAACTTTGTACGCCCCGTGTCTGGATCTACGGTAACGAAATACAACCAATCACCGGCTTCAGGCGAAAGGGCCGCTTCGATGGCTGCTTCACCTGGGGAGTTGATGGGAGTGGGCGGGAGTCCATCTGTCAGAAACGTGTTGTAGGGAGAATCCACCGCGAGCATCCCCTCCGTGATGAGGAACGTAGATGTTCCTAATGCGTAGTTGACCGTGGAATCGAACTGGAGCCGCATGTCGCTTTCGAGTCGGTTGTACGCGACGCGGGCGACCTTCGCCATATCTTGTGGCCGTGCTTCAGCCTGGACTAGCGAGGCCACAATGAGCACCTCCCATGGCGTGTAACCGAGACGCGCGGCACGACGTGTGAGATCTAGTTGGTCGGCAGCCTGGTTGAATCTGTCGACCATCATGGACACGAGTTCGGTTGCCGTCATCCCGGGTATCAGGTCATAGCTCGCGGGGAAGAGCAGGCCCTCGGTCCGACCATGCGCCCAACGAGGTAGCGAAATGTCCTTGGGATAACTGAGCACCGATTCCATATCAGCGGCCGACACGCGCGCCTCACTCACCGCCACAGACACAACCGCGTCTGGTCGCAACCCTTCAGCGACCACCATCCGGCCCGAGCGCGAGCTGGCATCCAGCATGAGGTCCAATGCCGCTGACGGACTCATACCCATTCGCAGGGTGTAGGCGCCAGGTTGGATGCCTGCGGATCGCGGATCGAGTTCGGCGACATTGATAAAACCTTCTGGGGCTGACACCACCCCCGCCTCGGCCAAGGTCTGCGCAACGGTGCTGAGCGTGTCTCCATCCGACACTACAACGACGACAGTCCCCGAACCGCCACCGGTGAAGGCTGGAACCGGCGCGAGCGATCGCACAAACACTACGGAGAAAGCCACGGCAACCGCCAGACCCACAGCCACCACCAGCACGGCAACTCGCCGGATCCACGAGCTTCGATTTGGGGACGGCGGGAGGTCGCCTGAGGTCAGTAGGGGAAGCACCTGACTCACGCGGTGCCTCCCTCCTCGACTGCGCGGCCCGGCGGCCGGCCGCTTACACGTTCGCTCTCTAGAGCATGGTGCAGGATGACGACCGCTGAAGCCTGATCCACCACGCTGCGACCCTTACGGGAATTGACTCCGCTCGCCCGCAAAGACCTTGTCGCCTCAACCGTAGACATCCGCTCATCCACGAGGCGTACGGGGACATTCACCCGAGCGGCAACCTCCCTCGCGAACTCCCTCGCCTTGGCCGCTGCAGGCCCCTCTGCTCCCGACAACGAGAGGGGCAGCCCCACGACAATCTCGATCGCACCCTCTTCTGTGACGATCGCGGCCAGGTCCTCCACCGCTGAATCTCCGGCAGAAACTGTCGCGAGTGGTGTTGCGAGCAATCCTTCCGGATCGCATCGGGCGACCCCAATTCGCACACTGCCCACATCTACGCCGAGGCGTACCCCTCTGCGCATCGCGTGTCCCTAGGCGCCGGCGGCCTTGCCGGCCACCAGTGCACGAACTGCCTCGAAACCTTCGTCGATGCCTTCCACGCGGGTCCCACCGCCTTGGGCCATGTCGTCCTTGCCGCCACCGCGACCCTCCACGGAAGGAAGCATGGTCTGTAGCAGTGCCGACGCGGACAAACCAAGCGACTGAGCATGTGGATTGATGCCGACGGTCAGGGCTACGCGTCCCTCCGCGATTGCGGCGCCCACCATGATCACACCCATATCCGGACGAGCATTGCCGCGTGCCTTGACGAGAAGATCACGCAAGTCATTGGCAGAGGTGCCTTCTGGGGCAGTGAATGTCCAAAGTCGGAAGGGTCCGAAATCTTGGCCCAGTCCCAACGTGCCCTCAACATTGGCGGCTAGTGTTGCGCTGCGAACCTTGGACAACTCCCGCTCAGACTCTTTGAGCCTAGTCATCAAAGACTCGACCCGCTCCGGCAAAGCATCTGCGGGGACCTTGACCAACTCGGCAAGTCGACCGATGATGACATGCTCACGGGCCAGATGCCGATAGGCATCAACTCCGACGATGGCTTCTATCCGCCGAACACCCGCACCGATCGACCCCTCAGAAAGGAACGACACCACACCGATTTGCCCTGAGCGCTGGGCGTGGGTGCCGCCACACAGTTCGTGGGCCCAATCTCCAACGGACACAACGCGAACATCGGAGCCGTACTTTTCGCCGAAAAGGGCCATCGCCCCCATCTTCCGTGCGCCATCAATATCCATGATTTGTGCAGTCACTGCTAGATCAGCGGAGAGCACGTCGTTAACGCGGGCCTCGACATCGCGGAGAACCGTTGTGGAAATCGCTCCTGCACTTGGAAAGTCGAAGCGCAATCTGCCCGGGGCATTTTCTGAACCCATTTGCGTAGCCGTGTCACCTAGCGCCTCACGGAAAGCACGATGAATCAGGTGCGTGGCGGTGTGCGCGCGCGAAATAGCTCGCCTTCGCTCTACGTCGACCAGGGCTTGCACTTCGACACCAGCAACAACTTCGCCAGATGACACCGATCCACGGTGCACAAACAATCCGGGAACCGGTGACTGCACATCGTAAATCTCAATAATTGCGCCATCGCGGGTGACAATTCGCCCGTGATCGCCCAGTTGTCCGCCTGCTTCAGCGTAGAACGGACTCCTATTGAGAATGAGCTCAATATGCTCACCCTCTCGGCCTGAAGGAACGACAACACCATCGCGCAGAACACCGATGACAACGGCATCACTTGCTACCTCGTCGTAGCCTGTGAAAGTTGTGGTTCCGCCTGAATCCAATACCTCCCGGTATGCGGTCACGGCCGTCAGCCCCGACTTGCGCGCGCGGGCATCTGCCTTGGCCCGCTCGCGCTGCTCAGTCATTAGCCGCCGGAATCCCTCTTCGTCTACCGAGACGCCGTATTCGCTGGCCATCTCCAATGTGAGATCGATCGGGAACCCGTACGTGTCATGCATCGCGAAGGCACGATCGCCCGCGATGACACCTGTGCCATTGCTGCGCACCTCAAGAGCGGCCACATCGAATAACTGCATTCCAGTACGCAAGGTTTGGAGGAAGGTCGCTTCCTCCGCCTCGGAGATAGAAAGGATGCGGCTTACTTCATCGTTAAGTTCGGGGTACTGCGGGGCCATCGACGTGATCGATGCCTTCATCAATTCCACGATCGTCGGATCATGCGCGCCAAGAATGCGCATGGTCCGGATTACGCGGCGCATAAGGCGTCGCAATACATAGCCACGCCCTTCGTTGCCGGGCAGGACACCATCGCCGATCAAGAATGCACAGGTGCGACTGTGGTCGGCTACAACACGCAGTCCAACATCACCACGGGGATCAGCACCGTATTTGGCGCCCGAGAGTTCCGTCGCCCGATCGAGGATGCCTCGAGTGGTGTCGATCTCGTAAATGTTGTCGACGCCCTGCAGAAGCGCAGCCATCCGCTCAAGGCCCATGCCCGTGTCGATATTGCGCGCAGGTAGGGGCTTAAGGATGTCGAAGTCCTCTTTCGACCGGACCGCGGAGAGCTCATCTTGCATAAAGACCAGGTTCCAGACCTCGAGGTAGCGATCCTCATCTGCGATCGGTCCACCCTCGCGGCCGTGCGCAGGCCCGCGGTCGTAGTAGATCTCCGAACACGGTCCACCTGGCCCGGGGACACCCATGGACCAGTAATTGTCCTTAGGGCCGCGTCGTTGAATGCGCTCGTAGGGCAGCCCGGCCTCGCGGTGCCACATCTCGATGGCCTCGTCATCATCGTCGTAGACGGTCACCCAGAGTTTGTCTTCAGGAAATGCGTAGCCTCCGGCAGAAGTGGGAGCCGTCAGCAGTTCCCAAGCGAACGGAATCGCCTGCGACTTGAAGTAATCACCGAAGGAAAAGTTGCCCGCCATTTGAAAGAAGGAGGCGTGCCTCGTAGTTTTGCCAACTTCTTCAATGTCGAGGGTGCGCACACACTTCTGCACACTCGTTGCTCGCGGATAGGGCGGGGGCGCTTCGCCGAGAAAATATGGTTTAAACGGCACCATCCCCGCGTTGACGAAGAGCAGGGTTGGATCGTCGAGCAGAAGCGAGGCAGAGGGGACGACCTGGTGCCCGCGATCGGCGAAGAATTTCAAGAAACGTGTGCGGATCTCCGCGGACTCCATTTTAGGAACCCTCCTTGGGCTGCACGATGATCGTGTGCTGAGCTGCCGGACGAGCATTGGGCAATAGGGCGGTCAAGGCACGGATGGATGAGGCGATCGATGTCGCTCGTTCCCCCGCTGCCTGAAGGTTCTCTACGAGATCTCGCTCGCGCACCGTTTCGGCGGCACGCTGAGCCCGCCGGTAGGCGTAGATCCCTCCGGCCGCGCCAATTGCCACCCACACCAACTTGCCCATGATCAACTCCCTTCGGGTGCGTGCTCAGACCCTAACGTGTCCCGAGAGGCCGCCTCACCGCGCAGCACTCGTCGAATGCGGTCATCGATGTCTCCCCAACGAGCTTCCGCACCGTGCGTGGTAGGCCGGTAGTACTCGCGATGGGCGACCGGGTCTGGGGCATAGGCCTGTTCGACTATTCCCTCCGGTGAGTCATGTGGGTACTGGTAGCCCACGCCGTGTCCGTGCGCTGCGGCACCTTGATAGTGCCCATCTCGAAGGTGCGGCGGGACAGTCCCGATTTTTCCTGATCGCACGTCGGAGATCGCTTCGTCGATGGCCACAATGACTGCGTTGGATTTCGGCGACAAAGCTAGGTGGATAGTGGCGTGAGCCAAACTCAGCCGCGCCTCAGGAAGTCCCAGCAATGAGCACGCCTCAGCTGCAGCGACGGCTGTCTGAAGCGCCGATGGATCCGCCATGCCGATGTCCTCACTCGCAAGGATCATCAGCCGTCGAGCAATAAAGCGCGAATCCTCGCCCGCCTCGATCATGCGCGCGAGATAGTGCAACGCTGCGTTGACGTCACTACCCCGCACGCTTTTGATGAAGGCGCTAATGACGTCGTAGTGCTGGTCCCCATCACGGTCGTAGCGCACCGCAACACGTTGAACAGCCTGCTCGACATCGGCGACCTCGACGGTTCCCTCTACACCAGCGACGGCTTCAAGAGCAGTGAGAGCGCGACGAGCATCACCCGCGCCGACGCGTACGAGATGGTCCATTGCCGCATCACTCACCGTGATGGCACCAGCAAGGCCGCGCGAATCGTTCAGAGCGCGTATGAGGACAGTGCGTAGTTCATCCTCCGTGAGTGGCTCCAGCGTGAGCACGAGGCTGCGCGATAGCAACGGCGCGACCACCGAAAACGACGGATTCTCTGTAGTTGCCGCAACTAATGTGACCCAACCGTTCTCGACCGCCGGAAGCAGTGCGTCCTGCTGGGTCTTATTGAAGCGGTGGACTTCGTCGATGAACAGGACCGTCCCAACGCCACGTACGCCAAGTTCGTCGCGGGCCCGTTCGATAACCTCGCGTACATCACGGACACCAGCGGTGACAGCGGACAACTCCACAAATCGCCGGCTAGTCGCATGCGATAAGAGACTGGCCAGTGTGGTTTTCCCGGTACCCGGCGGGCCCCACAAGATCACCGACACCTGCCCAGCCCCGTCGATCAAACGTCGCAGCGGCCCACCTTCGCCGAGGAGGTGTCCCTGTCCGACCACCTCATCAATGGTCCGGGGACGTACGCGCACAGCCAACGGAGCCCCCGGTCGATCCGGGGAGGAACCCTCATCGAACAAGGTGTCGGCCACGTCAGGCCTTGGGCTCAGCCTTCGCGGCGTCGATGCCCGCTTCGCGTCGCTGTTGCGGGGTAATCGGCGTAGGGGCTCCAGTGAGTGGGTCCGCACCACCACCCGTCTTGGGGAATGCGATCACGTCGCGAATGGACGAAGCGCCGGCTAGCAGCATGCACAGGCGATCAAGTCCAAAGGCGATGCCTCCGTGCGGGGGCGGTCCATAGTTGAACGCCTCGAGCAGGAAGCCGAACTTTGACTCAGCCTCAGCATCAGTCATGCCGAGCAGATTGAACACTCGCTTCTGCACATCACGTTGATGAATACGTACAGACCCGCCACCGATTTCGTTGCCGTTGCAGACGATGTCGTAAGCCCAGGCGAGGGCGTGATCGGGTGCGTCTTCGAAGTTGTTGATCCATTCGTCATTGGGGGACGTGAAGGGGTGATGCACCGCGGTCCAGCCAGAAGATCCATCTTCTTCCTCCGTGGGCTCGAACATTGGAGCGTCCACAATCCACAAGAAAGACCATTGCGACTCATCAATGAGTTCGAGCCTGCGAGCGATTTCACCGCGAGCTGCACCGAGCAGCGCCTGACCATCACGGATAGACCCTGCTGCAAAGAACACGCAGTCGCCGGGCTTGGCGCCGGCTGCAGCTGCGAGGCCAACGCGCTCTGCATCGGTGATGTTCTTCGCTACCGGTCCGCCGAGTTCGCCGTCCGCGCCGACGGTGACATAGGCGAGACCTTTAGCACCACGCTGCTTTGCCCATTCCTGCCACGCGTCAAATTGGCGACGTGGCTGATCTGCTCCCCCGGCCATGACAACTGCGCCGACGTAATCAGCCTGGAACACGCGGAAGGTGGTGTCTTTGAAAAACTCGGTGAGATCCACTAACTCAATATCGAATCGCAGGTCGGGCTTATCGCTGCCATAGCGCCGCATCGACTCGGCGTAGGTCATTCGTGGGATGGGGTCAATATCGATGCCCAGAATGCCTTTCCATACCTCGCGCACGATGGATTCACCAACTGCAATGACGTCTTCTTGCTCGATGAATGACATCTCAATGTCAAGCTGGGTGAACTCAGGCTGACGATCCCCTCGAAAATCCTCGTCGCGGTAGCAGCGCGCGATCTGGAAGTAGCGTTCCATTCCGGCGACCATGAGCAGTTGCTTGAAGAGTTGCGGCGACTGAGGCAGCGCATACCAACTACCCGGCTGCAGACGAGCGGGCACCAGAAAGTCACGCGCGCCTTCCGGTGTGGACGCAGTCAGCGTCGGAGTCTCAATCTCAAGGAAGGAACGGCCAAGAAGAACATCCCGACAAATCTGGTTGACCTTCGAACGCATGCGAATTGCGTCACCGGTGGTCTTACGACGTAGGTCGAGATAGCGATAGCGGAGGCGCGCTTCTTCTCCCACGTGCACACGGTCGTCAATGGGGAAAGGAAGTGGCGCAGAAGTACTGAGCACCTCCACGTGCGTGGCCATCACTTCAATATCGCCGGTAGGAAGGTCAGCGTTCGTATTGCCGCCCGGACGTATGGACACCTCGCCGACCACCTTGAGACAAAATTCATCTCGAAGGCTGTGCGCGGCATCGGTATCGTGGATTACGACCTGCACAATTCCACTCGCGTCACGAAGATCGAGAAACGCGACGCCGCCATGATCACGGCGCGATGCGACCCAACCGGCCAGCGTGACGGTTGAACCAGAGTCGCTAGCGCGCAGCGTTCCGGCATCATGCGTGCGAATCACGAATCCTCCTCGGACACGGTGGAAATGACTTGAGGGCCACGATCATCTTCGGGGATCACCCAAGTGGCCGGGTCAGCGGGCACCTGGTCACCGCTGCGGATGTCCTTAATCTCGCTGCCAGAGTCGGTCAGAAACCAGACGAAGGGAATTCCCCTTCGCTCTGCATAACGGATTTGCTTACCAAATTTGTCGGGGTGCGCAGCGACCTCGCAGGAAATACCGCGGGACCGCAAGGTAGCCGCCACCGAGGCACTGGCCGATCGGCCATCCTCGTCATTGACTGCCACAAGTACTGCACTCGGTACCGAACGTGAGACGGACACGAGATCGCGCCCCAGCAGGATGGAGACGAGGCGAGTAACACCAAGTGAGATTCCTACCCCCGGGAACACTCGATTGCCCACAGACGCGAGAGTGTCGTATCGACCGCCAGAACAGATCGATCCAACGGACTCGTATCCGGCCAACTCTGTCTCGTAGACAGTGCCCGTGTAGTAGTCGAGTCCACGCGCAATGCGCAGGTTTGCGACTACGGCTGCCCTGTTCTCGGTCTGCACGCCGGCGATAACAGCGCTCAATTCCGTCAGACCCTCGTCCAGCAAATCATTCTGTACTCCCAGAGCACGAACTCGATCTACAAACGACAGATCCGTCGTCCGGATATCGGCGAGAGCCAAACACGCATTGGCCGCAGCCGCACTCAAGCCGACATCAGATTGCAGTAGCGCCGACACCTTCGCGGGACCAATCTTGTCGAGTTTATCGATTGCACGAAGAACCAAAGCTGGGTCCTCTGCCCCCAATCCGCGATAGAACCCCTCGGCGAGCTTGCGGTTGTTGACAGAGATGACTGCCCGCGGGATGGGCAACGCCGCAAACACCTCCGCCATAACAAGGGCCATCTCGACCTCGTGGTGAATGCCGAGAGATCCGTCACCCACGATGTCGATATCGGCCTGCGTGAACTCACGGAAGCGACCTTCTTGGGGCCGTTCTCCTCGCCATACCTTTTGAATCTGGTAGCGCCGAAACGGAAACGCAAGGTGCCCCGCATGCTCAACAACGTAGCGAGCCAATGGCACAGTTAAATCGAAGTGGAGCGCGAGGTCATCATCACCCTCTCCCTGCAGTCTGCGGACGCCGTACACCTCTTTATCGATCTCGCCTTTTCGCAGTAACTCTGCGACCGGCTCGACCGAGCGAGTCTCTATTGACGCAAACCCATGCAGTTCGAAGACCCTACGCGCCGTGTCTGTGATCGCAAGTTCGACCTGTCGACCCTCAGGCAACCATTCGGGAAAACCAGACAACGCCATCTCAGACTCCTCTCCGAGGCGGAGCGATGAATCCACCATCGAGCACCTGTCGGAGATAGGGATTACTTGCGCGTTCGCGCCCGATTGTCGTCCGTCCTCCATGGCCGGGCAGAACAACCGCATCGTCATCCATCGACAGGATGACGTTACGAAGACTGCGATCCATGGCCGCTAAGTCTCCACCTGGCAAGTCAGTGCGACCGATCGAGCCCTCAAACAGCACATCCCCACTGAGGACGATGGGTGGTTGCTCCTGCTGCCGCGGAATTTCGAAGACCACACTCCCCTCGGTGTGTCCGGGGGCATGCGCTACGCGGAAGGTGAGGCCAGCGATATCGAGCATTTCTCCATCATCGAGGGTGCGGACGTCTTGCGGGTCGGTGAGTTCAAGTTCACCTGATGTCATGGACAGGAGTTGATCGCGAGACATGGTGAAGGTGCTGCCGATGGGATCCGCGAGGCGATAGCGATCTTCAGGGTGGATGTAGGCGGGGATTCCATGATCTTTCGTGAGGGGAGTAACTGACCAGATGTGGTCTATATGGCCGTGGGTGAGCAGAACCGCCACGGGCAGGAGCCTGTTCTCAGCCAAGATCTCACGCAAACGCGGACCACAGCCCTGACCGGGATCTACGATCACACACTCGCTGCCGGGGGCCGGGGCCAGCACGAAAAAATTTGTGCCCCAAGGGCCCGCCGGGAACCCGGAGATGAGCACGACAGCCTCCACCAGGTAGTGACGTGAACCGTGATCGGAATCCTACCGGTCCGGGTGCGTAGACTCCCCCGGTGGCATCTAGGAGGTGGCTGTGACCTCGAACAAGAGGGCAAAGGACTTGGCACGAGCCAAGGCAGATCGGCAGGCGGATCGTCGCGCGAATCGGGCGAAGCGTCAACGGGTCATCAATCGCGTCGTTGCGGTGGTTGCCGTCGTGGTCATCGCGGCCGGTGGTGTCACGTGGTGGGCACTGAGCAAGTCCGGGGGCTCCTCCGATGGTGGCGATAGCACACCGACTCCTCAACCAACTCCCACTCAGACGTCAGATGGCCCAACTCCCTCCCCCACGACGCAACCGGATCCAGCGTGTACCGAAGCCCCAGCAGTGCGTACGGACGACAAGTCATTCACTGAACCGGGCGACGCAGGCATAAAGCCCAAGACCACGTACAGCCTGGTTCTCGCGACCAACTGCGGTGACGTGACGATCGAGACATTCGCGGACAAGGCGCCACAGACGGTTAACTCCATGCTTTTCTTAGCCCAACAGGGTTACTTCGACTTGACCAAGTGCCATCGCCTCACGACTTCAGGAATCTTCGTCCTGCAATGCGGCGATCCCAAGGCCGTCGGCAGTGGCGGTCCGGGCTACCAAATCCCCGATGAAAACCTCCCGGTGGCCGGCACCAACGACTACCCCAAAGGCACGGTCGCCATGGCTAACTCAGGACCGAACACCAATGGAAGCCAGTTCTTCATTGTCTACGCCGATACGACCTTGCCACCCGGCTACACCATTTGGGGCAAGGTCACATCGGGCTTGGACGTGGTCGAAGGCATTGCGCAGGCGGGCACCGAAAATGGCATGGGAGACGGCGCTCCTTTGCAGACCACGGTCATCGAGACAGCCAAAGTGAAGTCCGCTCCTGCGGCCTGAAATAGTTACGGATGAGGGAGTCTTAATGACGGCGACACCTGGGGGTATCACCCCCGCAATGCTCGCGCCCGCGCGGACGTCTGACGCGCGACGCTTCGGCCGTGTCGAGCCCGATGGAACCGTCTACCTGATCCGCGGCACAGACGAAGTCCGCGTAGGTCAGTGGGTCGCGGGTACCCCCGAGCAGGGACTCGCCTTTTATGCCCGCCGCTATGACGACCTCATGGTCGAAATAGATCTACTCGCGAGGCGACTGCGCGAGGGGCGTGGATCCACCGAAGATGCCCAGACTTTGATTGCCAAGGCCAAGGCCGCGCTGGCAACACCCGACTTCGTCGGCGACTGCGAGGCCCTCACTCGTCGATGCGACGAACTCTCCGCATCCATTGAGTCTCGTCGTGTTGCAGCTCAGGCCGAGAAGGCCGCCCGCAAGACGCAGGCTGCGGCCCGTCGTACAGCCATTGTTGTGGAAGCCGAATCACTAGCTGACGCGACGAACTGGAAGGTCGCCGGTGATCGCCTTCGTGATCTTCTCGAAGAGTGGAAGACCGCGCCACACGGCGACAAGGGTCCCGAACAAGCGCTCTGGAAACGCTTTAGCGCGGCTCGGAGCAATTTCGAGCGACGACGCAAGCAGCACTTCTCGCAGGTCGACGCCGAACGCAAGGAGGCCTCTTCCGCTAAGGAGTCGATCATTTCGGAAGCTGAAAAGCTCGCTACCTCCACCGATTGGGTGAATGGGGCAAAAGCCTTTCGTACTCTCGTCGATCGTTGGAAGCTCGCACCCCGGGCCCAGCGCTCAGCAGATGATCGTCTTTGGGCACGGTTCAAGGCCGCTCAGGACTCCTTCTTCGATGCCAAGAACGCAGCAGCTACCGAAGCCGAGGAGGCGCTGCGGCCCAATGTGGAGGCTAAGGCGGCCTTGGCGGCCGAAGCTGAGGGTCTTTTGCCCATCACTGACGCCAAGGCGGCAAAGGCTGCTCTACGTTCCATCCAGAGCCGCTGGGACGCTGTGGGCGACGTACCTCGCGCCGAGCGCGAACGCGTAGAGGGTCGCCTTCGCAAGGTTGAAGAGGCGCTGCGCGCCCTCGAGGCCGACCGGTGGAAGAAGGACAACCCCGAAGCACGCGCTCGAGCTGAAGCGACTGTGGCTGCGTTCCAGATCTCCGTGGACAAGCTCTCAAAAGAACTTGCCAACGCTAAGGCCAAGGCCAATGATGCTGCGGTGACCAAGGCTGAGAATGCGCTGGCTTCATCTCAGCCCCTTCTCGAGGCAGCAAAGCGTGCACTTGAAGAATTCGGTGGCTGATCACACTCGGTAGACGTCGTAGACGCCTTCGATAGTACGAACAGCCTTAAGCACCGAGCCGAGATGCAACGGGTCGGCCATCTCGAAGGTGAATCGTGACAGTGCGATGCGATCTCGAGTCGTGGACACAGACGCACTGAGGATGTTGACGTGCTGGTCGGACAAGGTGCGGGTGACATCCGAGAGCAACCTCGAACGATCCAGCGCCTCGACTTGAATATTGACTAGGAAGACGCTCGACGAAGTGGGCGCCCACTGCACGCGCACGAATCGTTCCGGCTGGCTCTCGAGGCTGGGGACGTTGACACAGTCTGTCCGGTGAACAGAGACACCCGAGGCGCGAGTAACAAAGCCTAGAATCTCATCACCCGGTACCGGTGTGCAGCACTTGGCTAGTTTGACCCAGACATCATCCGTGCCCACGACGGTCACGCCCGGATCTCCGGACGCCGACTTGCGCGAAGAGTGAGCGCGCCCAGGTGTGAAAGTTTCGGCAACGTCATCGGACGCGCCTTCCACTCCCCCGGCCGCATCCACGAGTCGCTGCACAATGGTCGCCGCAGAGATCCGACCATCACCCACTGCCGCATAGAGAGCCGTGATGTCGGACTGATGAAGTTCCGCCGCAATACCCTGCATGGACTGATTGGTCATCAAGCGCTGGAGCGGGAGACCCTGCTTACGCATCGCACGGACGATGGAATCCTTGCCGGTTTCGATCGCCTCTTCGCGGCGTTCGCGCGAGAACCACGCCTTGATCTTGGACTTAGCACGAGGCGACGCCACGAAGGTGAGCCAGTCGCGACTTGGTCCGGCACCCTCGGACTTAGTGGTGAATACCTCCACCACGTCGCCGCTCTCCAGCGCGGACTCGAGGGACACCAATTTTCCGTTGACCCTGGCCCCCACGCACTTGTGGCCGACCTCCGTGTGGACGCTGTAGGCGAAGTCGACCGGAGTGGCCCCACTAGGCAAAGCGATGACGTCGCCTTTGGGTGTGAAGACGAAAACTTCGGTGGAATTCAGATCGAAACGCAGAGAGTCAAGAAACTCGTCAGGGTCGTCTGTCTCGCGTTGCCACTCTAGGAGCTGGCGGAGCCAGCCGAGATCGTCTGGACCGGTCTTACCGCTGACCTCCTGCTGCTTATAACGCCAGTGCGCCGCCACACCAAACTCTGCGGCACGGTGCATATCGCGCGTGCGTATCTGCAATTCAACAGGTTTGCCGTCAGGGCCAATAACCGTCGTATGCAGCGACTGATACATATTGAACTTCGGCATGGCAATGAAGTCTTTGAAACGGCCAGGGACCGGACTCCATCGCGAGTGGACGATTCCGAGGACGCCATAGCAATCGCGGATCGAATCGACCAAAATGCGGACACCCACTAGGTCGTAAATCTCCGCGAAATCTCGACCTTTTACGATCATCTTTTGGTAGATGGAGTAATAGTGCTTGGGCCTTCCGGTCACAGAAGCGCGGAGCTTCGAAGTACGCAGATCCTCTTCAATCTCTGTGACGACCTTGGCCAGAAAGAAATCTCGTGAGGGAGCACGCTGACTGACGAGAGACACAATCTCGTCGAACATCTTCGGATGCAACGTCGCGAAGGACAGGTCCTCGAGTTCCCACTTCATCGCGTTGATGCCAAGGCGATGAGCAAGGGGTGCATAGATTTCGAGTGTCTCGCGCGCCTTTTTCTCCTGCTTGTCGATGGGCATGTAACGCAGGGTTCGCATGTTGTGCAGGCGATCAGCGAGCTTCACCACGAGGACACGTACGTCGCGCGCCATAGCAATAACCATCTTGCGGACGGTTTCGGCGGCCGAAGTCTCTCCGTACTGGACCCGATCAAGTTTGGTGACTCCGTCAACAAGTGCTGCAATCTCTGCGCCGAAATCTTCGCGCAATTCGTCGAGGGAGTACTCGGTGTCCTCGACGGCGTCGTGCAGAAGTGCCGCAGCCAAAGTTGGCACAGTCATACCCAATTCGGCCAAGATAAGCGCGACGGCAATCGGGTGGGTGATGTAGGGCTCACCGGAGCGGCGCAGTTGATCACGGTGGAGATAGGCAGAGACCTCATAGGCACGCTGGAGCACCTTGACATCACTCTTGGGGTGGAACTGACGCAGCGCTTTGAGCACAGGGTCTAACTCCGACGGGCCGGATCGGTTCGACGCGAACCGGGCCAGTCGGGATCTCAAACTGAGATCCTGTGCCACTGGGCTCCTCTAGGTCGTACGTGACACCAGTGTAGGCGCTTGATCAGCCACGCTTGGAACGCTTGGAACGGACCTGCTTCTTTGGCTGCACGCGCCCGCCTGAATCCGGTAGCGCGACACCTTCTTCGCCCTCCTTGGTTCGGCCCGCAGCCCGACGGCCACGGACACGCTGAGCAAGGGCTTTCATCTCGGGTTGGGATTCCTTCAACTGAGCGAGCAAAACCGTCGCGATAGTCAATGACGAATAGGCACCAGCCAGCATGCCCACGAGGAGAGCAACGGCGAGATCGAGCAACGTGCCTGCACCCAGCAGACCCGCCCCGACCACGATGATCGCCACAACAGGCAGCAAGGCCACGATGGAGGTGTTGATCGAACGGACGAGGGTCTGGTTGACCGCTAAGTTGGCCGCCTCGCTATACGTCAAGACGGACTGACCAGTGATGCCGCGGGTATTTTCTTTGACTTTGTCGAAGACCACCACGGTGTCATAGAGCGAATAACCAAGAATTGTCAGGAAACCGATGACGGTCGCAGGAGTTACTTCGAGCCCGGTGAGTGCATAGATACCAACGGTGATCACGATGTCGTGGATGAGGGCGACGAGGGCCGCGAGCGCCATTCGCCACTCGAAGTAGATCGCGAGGAAGATGGCAACGAGCAGCAGGAACACCACCAGAGCGACGAGAGCCTTCTTGGTGATCTCACCACCCCAACTTGGCCCCACTAATTGGGTTTGAATATCACCCGCGGGCACACCGCACTCGGCCGAAAGCGCCTTGACAACCTCTGTGCTGGTCTTAGTGTCGATTGGCGGCACTTGTACGCGAATATCGCCCGCGCCAGTTTGGGTGACAATCGCTTCGCCACCCGCTGCGGCTGAAGCAGTGCTGCGCGCTTGCTCCACCGAACAGGTCGGGCTGGGCAGCCGGAATTCGGCGCCACCACGGAACTCGATGCCAAGGTTGAGACCGCGAATAAGGAGTGCGGCGATTGCCACGAGCAAGATCGCGGCAGAGATGAGGTACCACATCTTTCGGCGACCCACGAAGTTGATAGATGCCTCACCGGAGTACAGCCGGCGACCCAGAGATCCAAGTCCCATCAGAGATCGCCCTCCTCGTTCGCATCAACATTCTTTTCGGCGGAGGCTTGCGCTTTAGTCGCCGCCACAGACTTGCGGCCCTTCGTTGTGCTCATCACCAGAGAGTGCCCACCGAGTCGACGAGGATCGAGTCCAGTCAACATGCTTCCACGCTGCATCCAACTCGTACGGCCGAACAACACGACCAGCGGTCGAGTGAAGAGGAAGGCCACGATGACGTCAATGACAGTGGTGAGACCCAAGGCAAATGCGAAGCCCTGCACGCCACCAATAGCCAAGAAGAACAGCACTACTGCCGCTAGCAAGGACACGAAGTCGGCAGCGAGCAGAGTGCGACGAGCCCGTGACCAACCAGCGTCCGTGGCCTGACGCAGGGATTTGCCGTCACGGATCTCGTCTCGGATACGCTCGAAATACACGATGAACGAGTCGGCGGTGATGCCAATCGACACGATGGCTCCGGCAATGGCAGCGAGAGTCAGGGCAAGACCAGTGGTATTGCCCATTCCTACAAACGCGGTGTAGGTCATGCCGCCGGCCAAGATCAAACTGGCTCCGGCTACAAGTCCCAATGCACGGTAATAAAGAAGCAGGTAGATCATCACGAGGACCAAGCCGATGATGCCGGCGATAATTCCGCCACGAAGCTGATCAGCCCCGAGAGTCGGCGACACACTGGTCACCTCGGAGATCTCCAATTTCACCGGCAGCGCGCCGTAGTTCAGCACGTTCGCGAGATCTTCCGCTGACTGCTTGGTGAAGTCGCCAGTAATCGAGGCATTGCCGCCGATAATGGCCTGATTAAAACGCGGCGAGGAGACGACGACACCGTCGAGCACGATCGCAAAAGCGTTACAGGGTCCAGGAGTTCCCACCTGACACTCCGGCAACGCGACGAGTTTCTGCGAAGCCTCGGTCAGCGCCTTTGCCCCTTCTGAGTCAAAGGTTAGGTTGACCGACCAACCGCCGACACCGTTCTGCGGCGGTTGCGCGGACGCCGAGGCAACATTCGTGCCACGGATGAATGCTGGCTGCAGGTTGTATTTAAGTCCGCCACCTTGCAAGCACGTGCCGAGCCACAGCGTGGGGTCATCGGGGCTACCTCCCGCGGCTGTCTCGGGGTTGGTGCAATCCAACGCCAACACCTTTTCCTGATAAGCCGCGTCGTTGTTCGGCGACTGCACGATCTCTAGGACTGGCTTGACAGTGGGTGCCGGTGACGGCGTGGGAGTGGGTGAAGCCGTAGGTGAAGGTGTGGGTGAAGCCGTAGGTGAAGGTGTGGGTGAAGCCGTAGGTGAAGGTGTGGGTGAAGCCGTGGGTGAAGGTGTGGGTGAAGGTGACGCCGTATCTGCAAGATTCAGCGATGCGCTCGCACTCTTAGTCGCAGTGGCAGTCGGAATCGGCGTCTCTGTGGGGCTTGGTGCCGATGCGGAGGGACTTGGAGTCGGAGTGGGCTGGGGGGCTGCAGGCTGAGGCGGAAGCTCGTCTTGAACGGCCCGGAAGTCGAGTAACGCGGTGCGACCCACTAGTTCGACCAGACGATCAGATGTCACGCCTGGAACCGAGACCATGATGTTGCTGCCCACGATGGAAATCTCGGCTTCAGTGACACCAAGGCCATTGACGCGCTTGCGAATGATCTCTTGCGCCTGTTGGAGCTGCACATCCGTGATGGGCTGTCCAGCCGTGATGGGCTGAGGCGTCAAGATGACCTGCGTGCCGCCGCTGAGGTCTAGACCCAGCTTCGGAGTAAGTGAGTGGCCAGGCCAGAAAGCCCAAGCGGCAAGCCCGACCAATAGCACCAATAGCACGACCAGCGAACGCCATGGGCGTGGATTAGACGGCGCAGCCATGAGACTCCTCGAATCTACTTGCGTGGATCAGGAAGCAGAATCAGTGGACGAGGGATCCTGTGGTTCGGACGACACGGCAGGCTCGGTCACGATCTGTGAAATTGCAGCCTTCAGCATCGTGACGCGCACACCTGGGGCGATCTCCAGATCGAACTTATCGTCACCCACTGAAGCGACCGTGCCAAAGACACCAGCGGTCGTCATGATCTCATCGCCGGGTCGGACGGTGCTGAGCTTCTCCTGCTGTGCGCGGCGCTTCTTTTGCTGCGGGCGCATAACGAGTAGGTAGAAGACGCCGATGATCAGGATAATCGGCAGAAAGGTCGTAAGAGTTGAGGTATCCACCAGCACACCCTAGAGGGAACCCTGCTGCCAAGGCACATTGGGGCGCGTGAGCCCCAGGTGCTCCCACGCACCGGGAGCGGCAACTCGCCCTCGAGGCGTACGGACAATCAAGCCAGCACGCACTAGGAACGGCTCAGCGACCGTTTCTACGGTTTCGGGCTCCTCCCCCACGGCCACGGCCAGAGTTGACAGTCCCACCGGTCCCCCACCGAACTTGCCAATGAGGGCATCAAGCACCGCGCGGTCGAGCCGATCGAGCCCGAGGGCGTCTACTTCGTAGAGTTCGAGGGCCGCCCGAGCCACTTCAAGTGTCACGATTCCGTTGACGTGCACCAACGCATAGTCACGGACTCGACGCAAAAGCCGGTTGGCGATGCGGGGCGTGCCACGGGAGCGGCCGGCGATCTCGATTGCTGCAGAATCATGAATCTCCACCTTGAGCAACGCCGCGCTGCGCACAAGGATGCGCTCGAGGTCTGCCGGCTCGTAGAAGTCCATGTGAGCGGTGAACCCGAAGCGATCTCGCAGGGGTCCTGGTAGTAGCCCAGCACGAGTTGTTGCGGCTACGAGCGTGAATGGCGCAAGGTCGAGGGGTATCGCCGTTGCTCCCGGTCCCTTGCCGACCATGACATCGACCCGAAAATCCTCCATCGCCAGATAGAGCATCTCCTCTGCGGCCCGGGACGTCCGATGACACTCATCGAGAAAGAGAACTTCGCCTGGCTGGAGGCTGGTGAGCACCGCCGCGAGGTCTCCCGCGTGTTGAATCGCTGGGCCAGAGGTGATGCGCAACGGCGCTTCGAGTTCGGCAGCGATGATCGTTGCGAGCGTCGTCTTGCCCAAACCGGGCGGGCCAGAGAGTAGTACGTGATCGGCACTTCTCCCGCGAATGCGCGAGGCTTCCAGAACCAATCCCAATTGTGCCTTGACGCGATCTTGGCCGATGAAGTCCTCAAGTCGAGTCGGCCGAAGTGCACCTTCGACAATGAGGTCTTCGGGTTCTGGATTCGCGTCGAGCAAATGGTCATCGGCAGTCATACGCGATCCAAGCTTCGTAGTGCCAAGCGCAAGAGGGCGGACACGTCGACGTTGTCATTTGCTTCCATGAGCGCTGCCTCGTCAGCTATGGCATCGATAGCCGCATCGGCTTCGCGTCCACTCCACCCGAGGGACACCAGCCCTGCGGAAACAGAATCACGCCAACCGGTGGGCGCAGAATCAACACGAGAATCCCCCACGGTTGCACTCAATTTGCCCGTGAGTTCGATCACGAGACGCTGCGCGCCCTTGCGGCCGACACCCGGCACCTTGGTGAGTGTCGCCAAGTCGGACCTATCAATCGCCCTGCGCAAATCGGTCGGGCTGAGCGTCGCGATCATCGCTAGTGCGAGGCGTGGTCCCACACCGGAAACAGTCTGCAGGATTTCGAAGTCGATTCGCTGTTCGGCATTAGCGAAGGCGTACATAGTCCAAGAGTCCTCTCGAACCACAAGGGCCGTGTGAACTGTCGCGATTTCTTCGGTGCGCAGATGGCTCAAGGATCCAGTAGGGCAGGTGAGCTGCATGCCCAGTCCACCCACATCGAGCACGACGCGTTCGAGACCGACTTCGACCACCCGACCGCGGACAAAAGCGATCATGAGACCCGCGCCCGTTGTGCAGCAACCGCTTCGGCGAGCCGGTCCTGAGCGGGCCCTCGCCATAAATGGCAGATAGCTAGTGCAAGCGCGTCGGTTGCATCAGCCGGACGTGGCATCGCATCGAGTCGCAGTAGTCGACACACCATGCTGGCGACTTGCTCCTTGCCGGCAGTACCTGAACCGCTAACGGCGGCCTTCACCTCGCTAGGCGTATGCAGGCCGACCGGAAGCCCTCGTCGTCCGGCGGCGAGGATGGCAACGGCGCCAGCCTGGGCAGTCCCCATCACGGTCCGGACGTTGTGCTGGCTAAAGACTCGCTCAACGGCCACCGCATCGGGACAGAAGGCGTCCAAGACCGCCTCGAACTCAATCTCGAGGCCACGAAGGCGCTGCGCCAGAGGGGCGTCTGGAGGAGTGCGAACGACGCGGACGTCGACTAGGGAGACACGGCGACCAACCCCGCCATCGACAACAGCCACGCCACACCGGGTCAATCCCGGGTCAATCCCGAGCACACGCACGACGCCTCCTTTCGAACAGGTGTTCGCTAGCGTAGCGTCAAAAATCTACCTACTGGCGTACCGCGCGCGCCTTCGGCGTGCCGTCCCCCTGATGCGTGGCGGCCAGCGGATCCCAGGGGCCAACCGGCTTGCCGGTCACTTCGGCGAACCCGGCACGAAGATCTTCTACGAGGGCATCAAGATCGGGGACAGCACGGTCATCGGCCGAGAGACCGACAAAGGCCGAACCGTCGTAGGTGATCATCGTGACGTTCACTGCGGCGCCAATCGTGGCCACCAACGGGTAGACCCCCACCATCCGCGCTCCAGCGAGGTACAGCGGAATTGGCGGTCCCGGCACATTGCTGGTTGTCACATCACTTGTCTTCGCTGCTTGGGCCAAAATCGGCACCGGCACAAGCCAACTCACATCAGCTAACGGATCCGCGAGACGCAGGGCGGGCTCGGCGCGCCACCGATCGACCTGCTCGTGGGCACTCTCCATGCGCTCCTCCACGGTCAACCCCGCGATAGGGAGCAGGAAACGAGCGATAGTGACCGCGTTTGCGGCCTGACCGCTGCGATCGCCTGGGTCACCGCGTAGCGAAATGGGCACGTTGAACCGCAGTTCATCTACCGGCTGATCATGTCGGGCGTGATAGCGATCCAATCCGGCGCCCACCGCTGCCATGAAAGCGTCATTGACACTGCGGTCGTGCGCTTTAGCGACTGCTCGCATTCCTTCGAATGGCAAATCAAAAGCTGCAAAATGGTAGGTCGTGCCACGCCCGATCATCACTGGAGACATAGACCCATCAGGCAGCGCAGTGAAGCGTCCTACCGAAGCGGCTACTTCGAGAGCCTTGGTCCACGTCGCAACTGGATCTGTTACTGAGCCGATTGCGAGTCCCGCGAACAAAGTGGCCGCACCCTTGACCAATTCGGCACCACGCTTGAAATTGTCACCAAGATTGGCCAACGTCACTTCCGGTGCGGACACCGCATCGGGTTCGGGCACTTGCGGAATCTCAGGTTCCATCGGGTTGCCTTCAGGCGTGAACTCAAAGAGTGACATACCGATAAGAATCGTTGCCTGGCCATCCGCGATCGCGTGATGCAACTTCAACAGCAGCGCCGCGCGTTTGCCGGGCAGTCCCTCAACCAGACAGGCTTCCCACAAAGCGCGATCATGGTCAAAATCCGTGAGACTCATGCGCCGTGCTTCTTGCAACACGTCCGCCCAGGATCCGCGACCGGCCAAGCGATAGCGGCGCACATGGACATCGATGTCAAAATCTGGATCAGGGCCAAGCCTCGGTGCCGACAGACCCACTGCGCCGTGAAGTGGCTTCATTCGCAGGGCCGGGACTAGGCGGGTAAGCCGCTCGAGTCGCTGCCGAAGACGATCCCAGTCAGGCACTGAATCGAACAGAGCTAGGGCCACAACTGTCGAACGCAGAGTGGGATCACCGCTTGCCGTACGCCAGGTGGCTGCATCCCACCCGGTGAGTTGGTGACCGATGCTCTCGTTCATGAGCCAAGCATCTCAGGCATCGAGCTCAGCAAGGACCTCATCACTGATATCGATATTGCTAAAGACGGCCTGCACATCATCGCAATCCTCGAGCGCATCCACGAGTTTGATGACCTTTTTGGCAAGTTCGACATCGGCAGGCACAGTCATGCTCGGCACAAACGTCGCTTCAGCGGAGTCATAATCAATGCCGGTTGCCTGCAGGGCGGTACGTACTGCAACCACGTCAGTGGCCTCGGAGATGACCTCGAAAACCTCACCGAGGTCGTTCACTTCTTCCGCACCAGCATCCAGTACCGCGTCAAGAATGGAATCTTCAGTCGAGCCCGCCTTGGGGACGACAACAACCCCCTTGCGGCTAAAGAGATAGGACACCGAGCCGGGATCAGCCATCGACCCACCATTGCGAGTGAGCGCCACTCGAACCTCACCGGCTGCGCGATTGCGATTATCGGTGAGACATTCGACAAGGACAGCCACGCCGTTGGGTCCATATCCCTCGTACATGATCGTCTGGTAATCGGCTCCGCCCGCTTCCTGACCAGAACCGCGCTTGACCGCGCGCTCGATATTGTCGATCGGCACGGAATTCTTGCGAGCCTTTTGAATGGCGTCGTACAAGGTGGGATTGCCAGTTGGATCGGCACCACCCATCTTGCAGGCTACTTCAACGTTCTTGATCAGACGCGCAAACAATTTGCCGCGCTTAGCGTCCTTGGCCGCCTTCTGATGCTTCGTCGTCGCCCATTTGGAATGGCCGCTCATCCCTGCCTCACCATCTCAACGAATAGGGCGTGTACGCGCCCGTCCCCGGTCAGTTCCGGGTGAAATGCTGTCCCCAGAGCCTTCCCCTGGCGAACAGCGACGATTCTACCGGTGGCCGGGCCATCTTCGACACGCGCGAGGACCTCAACATCAGGGCCACATTCCTCGACCCACGGCGCCCTTATGAACACGGCATGCAATGGCCCTCCGGGCACCGCAGGCATATCGAGATCGCACTCGAAAGAATCCACTTGACGTCCAAAGGCGTTACGCCGCACAGTGACATCTAAAGCACCGAGAGTCTGCTGATCAGGACGACCGTCGAGAACGCGCGTAGCAAGCATGATGAGCCCCGCGCAGGATCCATACACCGGAAGGCCGCCCCGCACGGCGTCAATGAGCGGCTGCAACAGCCCGGTACGCACTGCCAGCATCGACATCGTCGTGGACTCCCCGCCAGGAATCACGAGCCCGTCGACATGTGAAAGTTCCTCTTCGGTACGGACACGGCAGGTCCGGGCACCGACGGCTTCGAGTGCTCGTTCATGCTCGCGTACGTCGCCTTGGAGCGACAGCACCCCGACGAGCGGGGATGCAATCACCAGCCCCGCTCCTCCAGCCGGTGATGCACCGGAATATCTGCCACGTTGATGCCGACCATGGCCTCACCGAGACCGCGCGATGCCTTCGCCACAACATCGGGATTGTCCCAATGCAGAGTTGCTTGGACAATCGCGTTAGCGCGCTGAACTGGGTCACCGGATTTGAAAATGCCCGAACCCACGAAGACACCTTCCGCGCCGAGTTGCATCATCAGCGAGGCGTCGGCTGGTGTAGCGATGCCACCTGCCGTGAACAGGACGACGGGGAGTTTGCCGGCAGTTGCAACCTCGACAACAAGGTCATAAGGCGCCAAGAGTTCTTTGGCTGCGACGTAGAGTTCATCACGGGACATGGACGACAGTCGTCGGATTTCGCCACCGATCTTGCGCATGTGCGTGACCGCATTCGACACGTCACCAGTTCCGGCCTCACCTTTGCTGCGGATCATGGCCGCGCCCTCGTTGATGCGACGCAAGGCTTCGCCGAGGTTGGTGGCACCGCACACGAAGGGAACCGTGAACGCCCACTTGTCGATGTGATTGGAGTAGTCCGCAGGGGTAAGAACTTCAGACTCATCGATGTAGTCGACGCCCAGCGACTGCAGAATCTGTGCCTCAGCAAAGTGACCAATGCGCGCCTTGGCCATCACCGGGATCGAGACCGTCGCTTGGATCTTCTCGATCATCTCTGGGTCGGACATGCGAGAGACCCCGCCTTCGGCGCGGATGTCGGCCGGGACTCGCTCCAAGGCCATTACGGCAACAGCGCCGGCGTCCTCGGCAATGCGGGCCTGCTCAGCATTGACCACGTCCATGATGACGCCGCCCTTGAGCATCTCGGCCATGCCCCGCTTGACTCGTGTTGTCCCGGTGCTGGTCTGTGCGCCTGACATTGATCACTCCTCGACGTACGATTCCCGGTCGTCCGGCCGGGAAACCCAGTCTAGGCCTGTTAGCCGAGGACCGCTTTCATCTGGTCATTCACCAGCAGTACCCACGGCTGCCCGATGGCAAACGGCATCGGCGATCCATCGGCAAGGGTGAAGGTCGTGCCGCCGGTCGCCTCGGGGCGGTTCCAGGTGGTCTTCCAGACTAAGCCGTCGCGTAAGACCAAGGCCTGGCCCGTGCCGACCGTGTGAGCGAGCGGCGTGTGGCCGCCATACATGTCGCCATAGCCAGAGTCAGTCTGCTTCACGTACTGGATCACGACTGTTGAGGCTGCCTGGCCGCCGCCCTCGGCAGCTTGGGCGAGGTTGCCGTCGAAGGACACGACATAGCCCTGCCCCGTCTTCCATTCAAAGGACACATGGGAGTCCGGCCACCGGACCGACACCGTGTTGGCGACCTCGCCACCCGGTGGAGGCTCCACCGCGAACTGGAACCCGATGTCGCGAGCCACGGAAGCATCGGGAGCAAGCTTGAGCAAATCCTTCGGTCGCACCATCTCGTTGTCAGGTGACCGCCGAGAGTCATCTCGAAAGTACGCCTGCGATGCCGCTTCAGCTGATTCATTGAACAGACTCGCGGCCGCAATCACTGGCTGCATCTTCTGTTGAGCACCGGAGAAAGCAAAAATCGGTTTGCCGTACTGCGCCAGCAATTCGATGTCACTGATGCGCGCAGAACGAACCGGGCCAACGACATCAGGGACGTTCGAGCTGAAGACTGCAGCAATGCGTGTCAGACCCCACTCCACCTCTTCGACGTAGACGATGTCGGCTTGAGTGAGACCCGCGTGCGGTTGCGCGCGACCCGTGTTGGGAATCTTGATGACCATCACTGGCTTGGCCACCCAATTGGGTCGTCCAGTGAACGGAGACCGATCGGCCGTCGTGACAGATGGAGTGGGAGATCCCGGTTGTGACGAGGCGCTCGAAGAATTGGAGGACGCCGCTCCCGACGAACTAGCGTCACCTGCAGTCCCACTCGAACATGCCGCCAGAGAGACACTGCTGAGACCGATGCAAGCTGTCAGGACAACAAAGCGCTTCTTCACCTCACCACACTAAGCGGCAAACGGTCAGGAAGCCGACACCAGCGGTGGGGGCGTGTCATCCATCTCCACGGTCTGGGGCCACGACGTATGGCCCGCCAAGTGGAACCACCGGGCCATCCGCAGCGAGCGCACCTGCCGGCACGCCCGCACCGCGTCATTGAGAAAGCGCCGGGACAGCTCCACCCGGCGACAAGCAGCAGCCAATTCTTCGAGAAATACCGCGCCCTCAGGGTCCCGTTGGATCTCCAGTACGTCCTCAGGGTCTTGAAAAGCCAGAGACAGGATGCGCGAGAGATCACTTTCGGCAATCTCTCGCTCACGAACACCGGCAGCAGCCGAAGTGCGAGCCGTGTGGGCTGCGTCAGTCAACACCGCGCCCAGTGCTGGATCCACAAGCCCCGATACCGCGAGATCAATCGTTATTGCTGTGCGAAGTGCGAGTTGCGCATCTAGCGCGCGCTCCGCAGACTCGATGCGCAGGTGAAGGCGATCGAGCCGCCCCGCAGTCATGCTGAGATAAACGCCAAAAAGTAGAAGCACCGCAGCAAACGCGAGCAGCCACCACCAACTCATGAGTTGCTCACTTCAGTGGACTTTGAACGGGCAAGTCGTCCCACAATTTGGCCACGAAGATCCTCTTTCACCTTCACTCCAGGCAACACAACTGATTCGTAGACCGCGATTACTTCACGACCCACGCGCTCCCAATCGAAGTGTTTGGCGCGTTCGTAACCGACAGTTGCCATATTCTTCCGTGTAACAGGGTCTTGCAGAAGCGCACACGTCATATCGGCGAGCGATTGCGGATCACCAGTCGTAAACATCCGCCCGCATCGTCCCTCATCGAGTACACGACGAAACGCCAGAAGATCACTCGCGACAACAGGCGAGCCACTGGCCATCGCCTCGAGCAGCACAATGCCGAAGGATTCTCCCCCGGTATTGGGCGCGATAAAGGCGTCAATCGAATGGAGCATGCGTACCTTGTCATCGTCGCTAACGCGCCCGAGGAAGACAAAATGCTCGTGGAACTCCGGCGGGACAGCGCTGAGTGCCTCTTCGGGATCACCGGGGCCCGCGACGAGGACTTGCAGATCGGGAAACTGGGCAACGATTGCGGGAACGGCTCGCGCAAGGACGTCGAAGCCCTTCCGCGTTTCGTCGAGGCGCCCGAGAAATCCGAGCGTCCCCCCGGAGCGCGGATATCCCGGCAAGGTCGAGGGGTCAGCAAAATTGGCAACATTCACACCATTGGCGATGAGTACGGCGTCACCTCCGATGTGCGCGACTAAGGTCCGCCGAGCCTCCTCACTCACCGCGATCCGCGCAGAAACCTTCTCCATCGAAATCTGTGCAAGATAGAAGGCCGCTGACAACGCTCGGGAACGCGCCATCGACGAATGCCACGTGGCCACGATGGGACCTTGAGCCACCCAGCAGGCGAGAACCGAAAGGCTTGGGCTTAACGGCTCGTGCACGTGGAGCACATCGAAATCGCCCTCTTGAATCCACTTGCGGATTCGACGAGTCGCCTTCCAGCCGAAATTGAGTCGAGCAACCGACCCGTTGTATGCGACTGCAACCGGTCGACCACCATCAACGACGTAGTCAGGCAACACGCCTTCGCCATCGAATGGGGCAAGCACGCTCACCTCATGTCCCTGCCGGATGAGGCTTTCGGAGAGATCCCGCATATGCACCGCAACCCCACCGGGCACATCCCAGCTATACGGGCAGACCAGCCCGACTCTCATCGCGAAATCTTTCGTGGCGAGAGATCTGAGAGCCACAGAGGTTGCATCATGTGCCAATCTTCGGGATGAGCCGCGATCCCGGTGGCAATTACGTCAATGTATGACTGGGATAGCGCCGCAACTTTGTCTGCACGGGTTCCCATTGCTGGCACAGAAATTGGTGCGTGAATCTCCGCCACTAACGTCTCGCCCTCGTAGTACAGCGAGGCGGGGAGGAGCGGTGAGCCGGACATTACCGCGAGAACAGCAGGTCCTGGCGGAATCTTGGTAACTTCGCCAAAGAGCAACACCTCCACACCGTTGTGACTCAGATCGCGGTCAGCAAGCAAGGGCACGAACGCATTCTCCCGAAGTGCACGCAATAAATCACGCACAATAGCGGGCTCCCCTAGCGGCAGGATGTCCATGCCAAGGGCATTGCGATAAGCCAGAAACTTCCGATAAAGACCCTCAGGCCTTAGCCGCTCCGCAACCGTGACGAGACGGCCATGAGTGAGAGCCAACCAGGCGCCCGCGTGATCCCAGTTGCCGCTGTGCGCCAGGGGCAGGACTGCTCCCTTGCCTGCGGCTTTCGCCGCGATCAGATGTTCTTCGCCTTTGATCCGGATGGGGTCCACGATTCGTTCACGGCTCCAACTGGGAAGACGAAAAGCGTCGCACCAGTACCGGAAATACGAACGCATACCCGCTCGCGACAATTCACGAAGCTCGTCGTAGGTCAACTCGGGACGCACCCGACGAAGATTTCGTTCGAGTTGTTGTACGCCGGTCCCATGATTTGCCCACGACCGATCCGCTAGTCGCCGAAAGGTCGCATAGGCTGCTCGCTCCGGCATCCGGTTTACGGCTTTCCAACCTAAGCCGAAACCAACATCGGCCGCAGCCTCACGCCAATCAGTCACGTCGCTGCCACAATTGCTTGCGAACGAAAACCATCCGTTGGACCACAGTGACAACGGACAACACGGCCAACACGATGAGAGCCGCCTGCAAGATGAATGGAACTCCAAACCCCGCAACGAAAGCCGCAACAAGGGCAATGATGAGTCTCTCTGCTCGCTCCGCGATACCGGTGTTAGCCGTCGCACCCACAGCCTCGGCGCGCGCCTTGGCGTACGAGATAACTTGCCCCGCGATCAACGTGATCAAGGCAGCTGCGACGATCCACGGGGACTGGTGGTCGTACATCGTCCAGAGCAAAAGCCCGCCAAAGACGGCACCGTCAGCTACTCGATCGAGTGTCGCATCAAGGAAATTCCCCCACGGTCCGGACGTGCCGGACATGCGAGCCATCGTGCCATCGAGTAGATCGCTAAAAATGAAGGCAGCGATGACAAGCACCCCCACCACGAATTTGCCCTGAGGGAAGAACACCAGGGCTCCAACGCATGCCCCCACAGTGCCAAAGACGGTCACCGCGTCGGGGGGAACGTGCAGTTTGAGAAGGCCACGGGCAACGGGATCGATAACAACCCCGACGACACGTCGAGCACCAGCGTTGTTGAGCATCTCAACTCCCGCCCGAATCGCCGTGGCCATCGAAGCGCCCACCTGAACGCCGTGACGACAGACTATCGGGGAGGATGGTGTCGTGGCCGGAGCTGACGTACGAGTAATTGCGGATCGCACCCTCGTGCTCGAGGTGTCCGCGGCCGACCTGCCCGACGCCCCAGGGGCATGGTTGACGCTCTGGGATGAGTGGACCGAAGACCGGCGCCCCCGAGTTATCGTCGTTCACGACGTCGACGCGTCCAGCGAGGACCTCGAAGACGTGGCTGCGGTGTGTCAGGAATGGGTAGGCGAGGACTCAGCCTTGGTCCTTCGCTACCTGCCTCTCCACGATGACGACGGCTCTCTAGCAGGCTTATTGGACCTGCTGACCGAAGAGGTCCGGGATTATTCCTCGGGCCACCTGAAGGTAAGCCTGTGCGATCCGGAGCACCGGGCGCTCACCGCCGACGCCCGTGCCGACTTGGTCACGATCGTGGCCACTCGAGCCGAGTCCGATGACGTCCTTGATGCTGTCCTGCGTCTAATGCCGGTCGATTTGCGCGGTGAGTTCGCGCGACAGTTCGCTTCAGGCGAAATCGTCCCGGTGATCCCCGTGGATGTGGTGGGCGAAGCCGAACTCCAAGATCTCCTCGACACACTGAGCCTCTGAGTCGCCTAGGCCGAACGCAGGAACGTGTCCATAACCTTCACCCCAAAGCGAAGAGCATCAATCGGTACGCGCTCATCAACGCCGTGGAACATCGCCGCAAAATTCAGGTCGGCCGGGAGCCGAAGCGGAGCGAAACCATAGCCAGCGATTCCGAGTCGCGAGAAAGCCTTTGCATCCGTTCCAGCTGGCACCATGTAGGGAAGCGTGATGGCACCCGGGTCCTCGGTCCGCAGGGCCTCCGTCATACGCGCAACCAGTGGCACATCGAAGTCGGCTTCAATTGCCACATCGCCATGTTCTAGGTGCACTTCCACCTTCTCGCCAGCCAAGCGGGCAATCTCGGAGATGAACTTCGCCTCATGACCAGGTAGATAGCGCCCATCGATAAGGGCTTCAGCTCGTTCGGGAATCACATTGTGCTTATAGCCAGCCCGAAGCACTGTCGGATTTGCACTACTTCGCATTGAGGCTTCAATGAGCGGCCCCAACGCCGTACTCACAGCCGCCACCTGATCTTCCAATGAACCAGACTCACCGAGCATCGCAGCAACCTCGCGCACGAGCCGCTGCGTCGTAGACGTCAACTCGAGCTCGAATGTGTGCTCACCAATCCGTGCAACTGCTCGAGCCAATTCAGTGATTGCGTTGTCATCGTTGGTCAAAGAACCATGACCGGCTCGACCACGCGCGAGCAACCGCATCCACGCAATGCCGCGCTCTGCGGTCTGGATCAGGTACACGCGTTTGTCGTTGAGAGACACCGAGAAACCACCGACTTCGCCCACAGCCTGAGTGGCACCTCGGAAAAACTCAGGTCGGTTGTCCACTAGCCAATGCGCCCCTAGCCGGCCGCCGGCCTCTTCATCAGGGGTGAAGGCGACCGCGATCGTGCGCCGCGGCTTAACACCGCTGCGAGCCCACTCACGTAGCACGGCGATGATCGTGGCATCGGTGTCCTTCATGTCCACAGCACCACGACCCCACACCATGCCGTCAACGACCTCAGCCTCGAATGGCGCAACTGTCCAATCAGCCGGATCTGCAGGCACCACATCGAGGTGTCCATGCAACAAAAGTACGTCCGCTTCGGGATCAGTTCCCTCGATCGTCAGCAGAACACCTTCACGTCGAGGTGCAGTTTCGAATCGTTCACACGAGTAGCCCATGTCACCCAGACTCGCGGCTACATACTCCGCGGCTTCGGCCTCTCCCACCGTCTCTGGAGTGCCGTTATTGGTCGTGTCGATCCGAATCAGATCCCGAAGGATTGACACAGCCTCGGTCTCCATGACGGATGGGGCGAGTTCGCTCATCCCCCCATCCTGCCCGGTCGACCCCGCCAGCGGGCGGTGCACCGGGCCGAATCGTGGGTTGTTATCCTTCACGCACACCTTGTCCGGGTGGCGGAATAGGCAGACGCGCTAGCTTGAGGTGCTAGTGCCCGAAAGGGCATGGGGGTTCAAGTCCCCCCTCGGACACCACAGCAGGACTGCGGCACCAGGGAAACGCGATCACCTGTCAAGATGTGCGGGTGTCATCAGACGCTGCTTACGACTCTCTCGTTGCCGAAGGTCGGCAAATCCTCAATGGGTTGAGGATCGGACGGCCGGGGCGAAGCCGGCTTTATTGGATGCTCTTCCCACCCGCGCAAGTCCTTCGCCTCCGATATCGGATCTGTGTTCATGGACGCGCCCACGTGAAGCCGGGTCCGGCGATTCTGGTCGGTAACCACCTTTCTTTGCTAGATCCGGTGCTGGTGGGCCTTGCCAATCGATTCCGGGTCACGTTCTTCACAAAGGTTGAAGTTTTCGAGCGAATCGGTGCAGTCTTCTTCCGCTGGACCGGACAGATTCCGATACGTAGGGGCGACGAAACCTCAACAAAATGGGCACTGACGATGGCCGCTGACTCGGTGTCGCAGGGAGCCAAACTTTCGATTTATCCCGAGGGGACGCGCTCGGAAGACGGCGTAACACTGCATCGTCTACATCGTCGAGTACTTATTCCGGTGTTGCAGTCGAATCCGACTGTTCCAGTGCATGCAATGACCATCGCCTATACCGATAGACGCCTATGGCGCCGGAACGTAGAGATTCGCTTTTCCGAGTGCCTCGCTATTGATCTTGAAGAATCTGCCAACGACATCACTCAGGGAATCACCGAAGCACTGCTCGCACTCGGTGGCATGCCGTACGAGCACACCTTCTCGCGAATTCGCACCAGCCACCACGAGTCAGCCTGATGGTCACTCGAATCGCGCCAACTCCCAGTGGCTTCCTGCATGCAGGTAATCGTTACAACTTCCGTCTCACCGCAAACCTTGCCGAAGAACACGAAATCCCTCTCGCGCTTCGAATAGACGATGTCGATGCCGCGCGGTATCAATCGGTCTACGCGGACGATATCTTCAACGTTCTTCACGACCTAAATATCGCCTGGTCCATAGGTCCGCGCGACACTGCCGACTTCGAGGCTCACTGGTCTCAACGCCAGAAAACCAATTACTACCGCGCCGAACTCGCGCTTTTGCGTAACTCGTCGGTCGAAACATACGCATGTCGTTGTAGCCGGTCCATGATCAGCTCAGTTCCGTCAGGTGGCTGTCCCGGCCAATGCCGTACGGCTCAACACGAGCTCGTCGCCCACGAGTCCGCCTTGCGAGTGCATGTGCCCATTGGCACGACGATCTCTGTCAACGACGTGGAGGTACATCTGGACTCGGAATTGGGCGATTTCGTCATTTGGCGCCGCGATGATCTGCCCGCCTATCAATTGGTCTCGGTGATCGAGGATCGAGATCTAGGCACAACCCACATCGTCCGAGGCGAGGATTTGCTGACATCTACAGCCGCTCAGATCTTCATCGCGTCGAGTCTTGGTGCCGAGAATCTCGGGACGGCGCACTATGTGCATCACCCATTACTAACCGACGCCTCTGGAGCCAAACTTTCCAAATCACGGTAGGGCGGGCAGCCTTCGCACAGGTGACATAGGGAACTTCACTCTTCGAGAATTTCGGGTGTGAAAGTGGCAGAGTGGCTATATGGACATCAACGGCCAACGCCTCAATAGTCATCATCGCGACACCGTGGAACACATCTTCCGCCATCCAATCAGCCACAACGTCCGCTGGGTTGACGTCGTGTCTCTCCTTAACGCTGTTGCGGAGACAGAGGAGCGTCACGACGGTCGATTCAAGGTCGCGCTTGGTGAGGAAATCCACGTCTTCGATCCGCCCCGCCACAAGGACATCGACACGGAGATGCTGGTGGACGTCCGTCGCATGCTCAAGAGCGCGGGCTTTGGTCCCCAGTCGGGAGCCGCCGAGGAATCCCCGGCGGAGTAGGCGCGCGTACTCGTGGAGATTTCGCTTCTACCCCTCACCCGTGACATCGCTGGCCGCATCACCGAAATGGAACTGGCGGGATTTCCTATCGCTCCCGATTTTCCGAGTGACGGCGATCTTGTGATTGCAGGCTTTGTGGCGAGTGGCGATATTTCACTCGTCACCGAAGGATGGCCGTGGGGGCCTTGGCTTATCGAGACGGCAGGACTGGTCGTCGGAAGCGCCGGCTTCAAGGGTGCACCCATCGGCGGACTGACAGAAATCGGGTACGGCGTCTGTGAATCTCAACGAAGACGTGGCATCGCGACCGCGGCGGTTCGACGACTTATCGACTTGGCCCGCGAGAAGAACATTCTAGGCCTGACGGCAGAAACCGACACCGACAACCATGCGAGTCACGCCGTGCTGCGCCACTGCAACTTCATACCCGACAACGCCGCCGAGCCCGTGTGGTGGCGCCTAGACCTTGGGATAGTTCAGTTGTGATTTTGGTTGGACTTACCGCGAACCTTGCGCGAAAGTGATCGAATCGCCCCGCCAAACACCATTCCGAGAAGGAACGCGATCGCGAGCCAAATCCACATAGGCAGAGTCCACGGACCCCACCCCAGAATCTTAAAGTCACCTGCCTGCATGTTCGAGAAGATGAAGATCGCCGCAACGATCGCAACGACGATAATGAGAATGAGCCGTCCGAGCGGCATCTTCTTCTTGGTCGAGCCCACCTGCGTGTCCATGTCGCCTCCTAAGAGCCCCCACAGTAGGACGAAACACCTTGGATTGGCGGTCGACTCACCGAAATCTCGATGAGTCGTCCCCCAATGACACTACGTTTCCTAGGTCTGTCAGCATTTCGGACATGGCTATCGAAACCCCAAATGAATCCCCGGTGCTGTACGAGGTTCGTGATCGCGTGGCCCTCATCACTTTGAATCGACCAAGTGCTCTCAATGCACTGACCCCCGAGATGGGCGATCACTACGTCACCCGCCTGCGCGAAGCGGACGCTGACCCCAACGTACGAGTAGCAGTGGTCACCGGCGCTGGGCGCGGATTCTGCGCCGGAGCTGACGTCGGATTGTTGGCCCAGGGGCCAGAGGCGCTCGATGCGTTCTCAGTTGGCGACAACATGTCAGCGTTGCCGACCCTGATCTCAACCTTGAGCATCCCGGTCGTTGCAGCTGTGAATGGACCAGCAGCAGGAGTTGGGTTCGTCTTGCCCTTGGCTGCAGACGTTCGCTTTGCCGCACCCACCGCGACTTTCGCATCCATGTTCAGTCGCCTTGGACTCATCGCCGAATACGGTTGCGCATGGCTACTGCCACGAATTGTCGGTCCAGCGCGCGCTTCGGAATTGCTCCTGAGTGGTCGATCTGTGTCTGCTGACGAAGCTCTTGCAATTGGTCTTGTCACTAGCGTCTCAGATGATGTCGTCGCCACCGCAATGGATTGGGCAAATAATGTTGCAGCGCACTGCTCACCGAAGTCCCTACGTGCGATAAAGGCTCAATTGCTCGAAGGCCAGTCTCAAACCTTCTCGGAGGCAGGCGCGCAATCACTCATCGGGATGCGCGAGTCATTCCGATGGCCGGATCTGCTCGCCGCACTGGCAGGACGTGCAGAAAAGCGTTCACCAAATTTTCCGCCGCTGGACTAACGCACTAAGGCAGTCGGGCACCGGCCGCGAGTGCCAGTCGCACTAGTCGACCTTGACCCCCGGTCATCTCCGCCTGCATCTGATCGCTCGCAGCTTGCTCCGGGGTCACCCAGATGAGATCAAGTGCGTCCTGCGAAGGGGCGCAATCCCCCGCCACTGGGACAATGAAAGCTAGACCGACTGCGTGTTGGCGTGGATCGTGGAATCCCGTCACAGTCGGGTCAGGGAAGTACTCCACGACTGTGAACGGCGTCAGGATAACCGGCACTCGCGGGAGCGCGACGGACCCAAGGTCCTTTTCGATATGCCGAAGCAAAGCGGCGCGAATACGTTCGCCGTACAGCACGCGGCCCGTCACGATCGCTCGACTAATTGTGCCGTCAGGCATTCCGCGCAGCAGCAAACCGACCTCACGGATTTCGCCATCTTCGGTGGTGCGCACGGGTACGGCATTGACATACACCATGGGAACGCGCTCTCGCGCACTTCTCAAGTCGTCGTCCGACAGCCACGAACTCGAGGTCTCCAGCAAATCTTCCATGTGTACCGCCTCCCTTAGGCATGTTCCCACAGGAGTTACTCGAGCCGGGTATTGTGCGTTCATGAGTTCCGACGAGACCCTCCCCCGTACCCGTCCTGACGGTTCGCCCTACCCGGGCGTGAGGTCCGAGGACGAATGGCGGGCCACTCTTGATCCGCAGAGTTACCACGTACTCCGTGAAGCTGGCACCGAGCCGGCCTGGTCGGGCGAGTATGTATCCACCAAGACCACAGGCACCTACTCGTGCCGGGCGTGTGGGGTCGAGTTGTTTCGCTCCGGAGAGAAATTCGAGTCCCACTGCGGCTGGCCATCGTTTTGGTCCCCGCTCGCCGGCGACGCGGTCATCGAAATCGAGGATGTCAGTCACGGCATGCGACGAGTCGAGGTGAGGTGCGCCTCCTGCGGTAGCCACCTGGGCCACGTCTTCTCCGGTGAGGGCTATGGGACACCGACCGACCTGCGCTACTGCATTAACTCCGTGTGCTTGACCCTCGACTCTCAGGTGTGACTGACCCTCTGCGGCGAGCCTTCACTCCAGTCACACCTGTCACACGTAGGCTGACGCAGTGACCTTGGCCATGGATACTCCTGCAGATTTCCAGCGCACTCTGGCTGGACTGCGAGCGTTGTCCTTGCGCTCGGAGATCTCCTACACGGAGATTCCTGCTCCAGGACGTTTAGCGCCATTCTCAGTCGCCCTATCCGGCGAGATCATCAATGGATCTGACGAGGAATTAGGCAGCGGACGTTTCATCGTTTTACACGATCCCAATGGCGTGGACGAATGGGATGGCGAGTTTCGCGTCGTGAGTTTCGTGCGGGCGGTTGTTGAGCAAGATCTGGCCAGTGACCCGATGATGACCGACGTCGGCTGGAGTTGGCTAGACGAGTCCCTTCGTGGTGTGAACTATCGGTGCCTAGGCGGCACGGTGACTCAGACCAGCTCCGTGTCTTACGCAGACCTTGCCAGTCGAGTTCCCGAGGGCATCGTCGAAATACGCGCTTCTTGGACCCCGACTGACGCGGACCTCGTACCGCATGCAGAAGCGTGGGCGCAATTGCTTGCTCAGGCGTGCGGACTCCCCCCACTGCCACCCGGCGTCGCGCATATTCGCCCGGGTGGCCGCTGAGTGACTGAGCCGGTACTTCTCACGGAACCTCGTGAGGGACTTCCTGATGTCGTCAGCGATTCAGTCGGTCTCTCCGAAGCTATTTCGGCTCTCGCCAATGGCACGGGCCCCATCGCGATAGATGCCGAACGCGCCTCCGGGTTTCGGTACGGACAGCGCGCCTATCTACTTCAGCTTCGGCGTCATGGCTCAGGCACCTGGCTGATCGATCCCATTGATTTCTCTACTCTCGCTCCCCTGCGCGATGCGATCTCGAGCGAAGAATGGATTCTCCACTCTTCGCTGCAAGATTTGCCATGCATGCGTGAGCTCGACCTGACTCCCACACGCCTGTTTGACACAGAGCTTGCTGCGCGAATCCTCGGACGGCCTAAGGTCGGTCTTGCCGCGCTAGTCGAATCAGAACTGGGTCTAATTCTCGAGAAGGGCCACTCAGCGGCCGATTGGTCAACGCGACCACTACCTGAGTCATGGATTCGTTACGCAGCACTCGATGTCGAGGTGCTCATTGAACTTCGTGACCTTCTGCACGCTGAACTCATAGAGACCGGTCGGTGGGAATGGGCCGAGGCCGAGTTTGCGTACATCACCTCACTGCCGAGCGCCGAACCACGTAAAGACCCTTGGCGTCGCACTTCAGGTATGCACCGTCTCCGCAAGCCGCGCCAGCTAGCGATCATCCGCGAATTGTGGACGGTGCGCGAAGATGTGGCTCGGGAGCGCGACGTGAGTCCGGGCAGGATCGTCAACGACGACACTCTTGTGGCAATTGCGACCGATCCACCTGCCACTAGCGCGGACATGCATGATCTTCCCGGTTTTCGTAGGCGCGGCGCATCGCGATACGTGACCACACTGTGGTCGGCCCTGCAAACGGCATTGGCACTGCCCGATGAGGATCTACCCGTACACAACCCACCTCACGAGGGACCGCCTCCACCCCGCATCTGGCGCGAACGCGACCCACAGGCTGCAGCGAGACTTGCGGCCTGTCGTGAGGAGATCATCCAGATCGCAGAGACGCTCGGAATGCCTGCGGAAGTTCTCATCCCCCCAGAGTCGGTTCGGCAGCTCGCGTGGCGTCCACCCGATGAGATCACGGTGGATTCCATCTCTCAGCTCCTCGCATTCCACGGCGCTCGTCCGTGGCAGATCACGCTTGTGGCTGGCCCGCTTGAAGCAGCCCTAGTCGCTGAGCCAGAGGAGCAAGAATCTCAGGAAGTCGCAGAGTCAGATTCAGTGGATATTTCCTGAATTTTTTCACCCACGCCTAGTCGTACCGCGGTCTCGACCACCGTTCGGCTGATCTCTTGGCCGGTAAGCCCCACACTGGCCAGGATTTCGGCACGTTTGGCGTGCTGGAGAAATTCCTTGGGCAGACCGAAGTTAAGGACCGGTATGGAGTAACCCGCACTAGCAAGTGCACCACCCAATGCAGCGCCAACACCCTCATCGCGAAGTCCGTCTTCGATAGTGACGACGAGTTCGGCATTGCCGACGGCATGCAAGAGGTCGTCTTCAATCGGCAATACCCAACGCGGATCCACAACTCGCACCCGCAGCCCTTGGTCACCCAGACGTGCTGCCACGTCGAGTCCCACACTGGCCATTGCCCCTATGGCAACGATCGCGATATCTGGGTGCTCCTCGGCACGGAGCACGTCGACGCTCCCGAGCTGTTCCACGGCCGGAATCGCATCTGGAAGTGCGCCCTTCGAAAACCGAATCACGCTGGGGCCGTCTGCAACGTCCACACTGCGGCGGAGTCCCTCGCGCAATGTGATCTCATCACGCGGCGCACATAGCCGAAGACCCGGGACAATGCGCAACATCGCGAGATCCCACATACCGTTGTGGCTCGCACCATCGTCACCAGTGACTCCAGCACGATCGAGCACGAACGTGACACCCGCTCGATGGAGTGCGCAATCCATGAGGACTTGGTCGAACGCTCGATTGAGGAAAGTGGAGTACACCGCAACCACGGGGTGCATACCCGCAAAGGCCATGCCAGCTGCGGAGGTGACCGCGTGCTGCTCAGCGATGCCCACATCGTAGGTGCGTTCAGGGAACTCTTTTGCGAAAGCATCAAGACCCGTAGGGGCGAGCATCGCCGCCGTGATCGCCACGACATCGTGCCGCTCGCGCCCGATGCGCACCAACTCATCCGAGAAGGCCCTAGTCCACGTAGGACCTGAGGCAGCGATCGGCTGCCCGGTATCTGGATCGATGACGCCTACGCCATGGAATCGATCGGCCTCGTCATTCTCCGCCGGGGCATAGCCGCGGCCCTTCTCCGTCAACGCGTGCACAATGACTGGTCCGCGATACAGCTTCGCTCGATTAAGCGCGCGTTCAAGGGCAACAATGTCGTGACCATCTACCGGGCCGATGTATTTCAACCCTAAGTCTTCGAACATTCCCTGCGGCGCAACGATGTCCTTCACGCCCTTTTTCACGCCGTGCAGCGTTTCGTAGACTGTGGTGCCAATCACGGGGGTACGCCGCAAGACCCGCTTGCCCCAGGACAGGAACTTTTCGTAGCCACGAGTCGTGCGCAAAGTCGCGAGATGCGTGGCGAGACCGCCAATCGTGGGCGCGTAGGAGCGCTCGTTGTCATTGACAACGATGATGATTTGTCGGTCTGAGCCCGCGATATTGTTCAGCGCCTCCCAGGCCATGCCTCCGGTGAGCGCGCCGTCGCCGATGACGGCCACGACGTGACGCTTCCCCAGAACACCTTGTCGCTCCCATGCCTTCGCGATGCCATCGGCGTACGACAGCGCCGTCGAGGCATGTGAGTTTTCAATCACGTCGTGCACGCTTTCGGAACGTGATGGATACCCAGAGAGTCCGCCGGACTGGCGTAACGTCTCGAAGTCCCCAGAGCGGCCCGTCACAATTTTGTGTACGTATGCCTGGTGGCCGGTGTCCCAGAGAATGGCATCAAGTGGCGATCGGAAAACTCGATGGAGCGCCATCGTAAGTTCGACGACACCGAGATTGGGTCCAAGGTGGCCGCCCGTTTTCGAGACGCGTTCCACGAGGAACGACCGAATCTCGGTGGCCACTGCCACACACTGCTCAGGGGTCAACGCATCGAGATCCTCTGGACTCGTCATCTGACGAAGGTCTACCCGCCCGGCTGCATCGAACACGCTTCCCATCCTAGGCCGACCTAGTCAATTTCGCCCGCGCCCCCGAGAGCTTCTTCCACGAGAGCAAGTTCACGTCGGGTTGCCTGCAGGCGCGCACCCTCACGTTGGATGGCCGTGAGAGCCATATCAATCGTGGCAGCCGCTAAATCGGGCAGCTCGCGTCGCAGCGCCGAATAGGCAACTCGAGCACCCTCGAGAGAAGCGTCGAGGTGATGGGCGACGATGCGAGCCAAGACGATGGGATTTTGTCGGAGCGCCGGTTCGTCACGAAGAACTGACGGCCCCTGATCTAGCAACCACAACACCGCCCTCTCTGCGAATGCGTCGTGGGTCGGGTGCGGGACCTCACGCGGCCAACCTGGTGGCAGGGCCACTGGCTAGACCAAGGAGCGGAGTACGTACTGCAGGATGCCGCCGTGACGGTAGTAGTCCGCTTCACCGGGAGTATCAATACGCACGCGCGCGGTGCGCTCGGCGCTCGACCCGTCTGCACGGGTCACTAGGACTGAGACGTTCTCTGGTATTCCACCATCATTGAGCGCTGTCACTCCGGAGATAGCGATCTCCTCAGATCCATCGAGGCCCCACGTTCCGGCGTCTTCACCCGGAAGGAACTGGAGGGGCAGCACACCCATGCCGATCAGGTTCGAACGATGAATGCGCTCGTATGACACTGCGATAACCGCACGCACGCCCAGGAGCATCGTGCCCTTAGCCGCCCAGTCGCGCGATGAACCTGAGCCGTATTCAGCCCCAGCCACAATCACCAACGGAGTGCCCTGCGCTTGGTAGTTCACCGAGGCATCGAAAATCGTTGACTGTGGGGCGCCCGCGAGCGTGAAGTCACGGGTGAAACCACCTTCGACACCATCGAGGATGCGGTTCTTGAGGCGAACGTTCGCAAAAGTTCCGCGAATCATGACCTCGTGATTGCCGCGGCGAGAGCCGTAGGAGTTGAAGTCGGCTCTGGAGATGCCCTTCTCCATGAGGTACTTGCCTGCAGGTGTGTCTGCCTTGATGTTGCCGGCAGGCGAAATGTGATCAGTCGTCACTGAATCACCGAGGATTGCGAGTAGGCGAGCACCCGCGATATCGACAACCGGACTCGGCCGCATGGACATGCCGTCGAAGTACGGTGGCTTACGAACGTAAGTTGATGAGGCGTCCCACGCGAACGTGTCGCCTACCGGAGTGGGGAGATTCTGCCAGCGCGCGTCGCCCTTGAATACGTCCTTGTAACTATCCGCGAACATCTCCTTATTGATGTTGCCCGCGACGATCGCCTCGACCTCTTCGGGAGTCGGCCAGATGTCCTTGAGGAAGACGTCCTTGCCCGCCGTATCGGTGCCGATGGGCTCAGACGCGAAGTCGATGTCCATGGTGCCGGCCAGCGCATAGGCAACGACAAGCGGCGGAGACGCAAGATAGTTCAAGCGAACGTCGGGGCTAATGCGTCCCTCGAAGTTGCGGTTGCCAGAGAGCACGGCCGCCACAGAAAGGTCGGCGGAGTTGATGGCCGCACTAACTTCTTCGATGAGCGGTCCGGAGTTGCCGATGCAGACTGTGCAGCCATAACCCACGAGGTTGAATCCGAGCGCATCCAGATAAGGCGTAAGACCTGCTTTGTCGTAGTAGTCGGTGACGACCTTCGATCCCGGCCCAAGCGTGGTCTTGACCCACGGCTTGCGCGAGAGCCCGCGCTCGACAGCCTTCTTTGCGAGCAGTCCGGCAGCCATCATCACTGACGGATTGGAGGTGTTGGTGCACGAAGTGATCGCGGCTAGAACAACAGCACCATTGTCGATCGTGAATTTGTCTCCGCCGGGCAACTCGACCGGCGTCGGTGTGCTCGTGCGACCGGTCAACGCATCGACCAGTGCGCTCTTGCTGTCCACCAGGGCGATTCGATCCTGCGGACGACTCGGGCCTGAGATGGAGGGTTGCACAGTGCTCAGATCGAGTTCGAGAACCGAGGTGTAGGACGCTTCGCGAGCGGGATCGTGCCACAGGCCCTGGGCTTTGGCGTACGCCTCCACCAGCGCGATCTGCTCATCGGGGCGTCCTGTGAGGCGCAAATAGTCAACGGTCTCACCATCGATCGGGAAGATCGCGACAGTTGAGCCGTATTCGGGACTCATATTTCCGATGGTTGCGCGATTGGCAAGCGACACCGCGCCCACGCTTTGGCCAAAGAACTCCACGAAGGAGCCGACGACTCCGTGCTTGCGCAGCATCTGGGTGATCGTCAGCACGAGATCCGTCGCAGTGGCAACGGGATTGAGCACGCCCGATAGGCGGAATCCCACGACGGGCGGAATGAGCATTGACACCGGCTGGCCGAGCATGGCTGCTTCAGCTTCGATGCCGCCAACGCCCCAACCCAGAACACCTAGACCGTTGACCATGGTGGTGTGTGAGTCGGTGCCCACCACTGTGTCGGGATATGCCTCGCCGCCGCGAGCCATCACGACGCGAGCAAGACGCTCGATGTTGACCTGATGCACGATGCCGGTGCCCGGCGGCACAACCTTGAACTCATCGAACGCACTCTGGCCCCAGCGCAAGAACTGGTAACGCTCCATATTGCGCTCATACTCAAGCGCCACGTTCAGATCGGCCGAATCAGTCGTACCGAAGTAGTCCGCAATCACCGAGTGATCGATGACAAGTTCGGAGGGGTTCAGGGGTTCGATCTTCGAGGGATCGCCGCCCAAGGCAATCATCGCCTCGCGCATCGTCGCGAGGTCAACAACGACGGGCACACCAGTGAAGTCCTGCATCACCACGCGAGAGGGGGTGAACTGGATCTCTCGAGGATTGGTCTCCTGTGGATCCCAAGACGCCAGCGTGCGGATTTGGTCGGCGGTGACGTTGGCGCCATCCTCGGTGCGGAGGAGATTTTCCAACAAAATGCGGTGCGTGAAGGGCAGTCGATCGATGTTTGGCAAGGCCGACAACGAATAGATCGTGTAGGAATTCCCACCGACCTCCAGCGTTGTGCGGGCGCCGAAACTGTCGATGCTTGCCACTCGTGCCTCCTCATATGCGACTACCTCCAGACTACCGGCCCGCTCACTCGCGTCGGGAACGGGGACGGCGGCCCACTCCCCGTAGACTCCCTCACGTGCGAAACCTTGAAGGGATCTCGTCATGTGCGGAATAGCCGGAGTTCTTGGCCCCGCCGAGATCACTGAGCCCCTGCTCGGCCGCATGCTCCACTGCATCGAGCACCGTGGCCCTGACGACGAAGGTCGCCTTGTCACACCAACTTTCGCTTTCGGTATGAGGCGATTGGCCATTCAGGACATTGCCGGTGGTCATCAGCCGATGTGGTCGGTAGATCGCTCCGCCGTAATCGTTTTCAACGGCGAGATTTACAACTTCAAGGAATTGAGAGAGGAGCTAGCTAGTTCTGGCTACCGATTCAGCACCCATTGCGACACTGAGGTCATCGTCGCTTTGTATGAGCGGATCGGCCGCACAGATCCTGTCGCGATGCTCAACCGACTCCGGGGCATGTTTGCCATTGCCATTCACGACATCGAACGCGATGTGCTTTTTCTTGCGCGAGATCAGTTTGGTATCAAACCGCTATACCTACACACCGTTGACGGACGCATCGCGTCATTCGGATCTGAGATTAAGTCACTTTTAGAGGACCCTTCACTCGCCCGACGCGTCAACGACGAGGCGGTGATCAACTATTTGGCCTTCCAGTACAACCCGCTCACGAAGACCATGTTCGAGGGCATCCGGCGCGTTCCGCCAGCGACCTATCTCCTGGTCTCGCCTCGCACAGGAGAGTTCACCGAATTCCCGTACTGGTCATACCACTTCAGTGCGCCCACGCCCGCAACCGAGACGGCCACACAGTCGAGGATCAAGGATGTGATGCGTGACTCGGTCGAGCATCACATGATCAGTGACGTCCCCGTGGGTGCATTCCTCTCTGGTGGCGTTGATTCCGCCATAACCGTGACGCTCATGCAGGAGCGTCGGCGCGCCCTCGGGTTAGACAATGTGAAGACATTCACCATCGGCTTCGACGAGGTGAGTGAGCTCGCCGAGGCCAGAGAAGTCTCTGATCGCATTGGTTCCGATCACCACGAGATCCGCGTCAATATGTCCGAATACCTTGAGGTGCTCGAAGACATCTCCTGGCACTTCGACGAGCCTGTGGCTGATCCGTCGGCAGTCGCGTTGTACTTCCTCGCCCGCGCGGCCCGCGAGCAGGTCACAGTGGTCCTGTCTGGCGAAGGCGCAGATGAGCTTTTTGGCGGGTACCGCATCTATCGCGAACCGCTCTCACTCCGGCCCATCTCTCGCCAACCCAACTGGGTTCAGCGCTCCTTGCTCGCGCCAGCTTCGAAGATCGGTGCTTCGTATCCCGGACGCAACTACTTGCGGCGGGGACTGACTCCCTTTGATGAAAGATTCATTGGCAACGCCTACATCTTCCGCCCCGATGAGATGCGGGCCCTGTGGAAGTCCGAGCTACCGACGCCTGTGCACGTCCTGCCCGGCGTCGAACTGGGTGCGTCTATTCACGAATTTGACGACCTTTCCGAGTCGCGAAGGATGCAGTTGGTCGACATCAGCTACTGGATGCCCGGCGACATCTTGGCGAAAGCTGATCGCATGACCATGGCCCATTCGCTCGAACTGCGCGTCCCGTACCTTGACATGCAAGTCGCTTCAGTCTCCGCAGGCATCCCCGATGCGTGGAAGTATCGCGACGGCACCACAAAATGGATTCTCCGCGAGGCTTTTCGTGACATCCTGCCCAGTTCAACAGCAGCGCGAGCAAAACTAGGCTTCCCCACTCCATTGCGGCATTGGCTCAAGCAAGACCCGGAGTGGTTCCGTTCGCGAATTTTGGACGACTCGTATATTCGCGCCCAGATGAACACAGCACCTATTGAGAGACTTTTCGCCGATCACGCCAATGGTGAACGCGACACGTCGCGAAAGATCTACATCTTGCTCATGCTCGCCTTGTGGCGCCGCGCCTTCAACGCGGTCTAAGTCTCTTCCGGCGGATTAGCCGCTCCTTCGCGTCGAGTCACACCCGGACCAGACACATCGCTGTCGTCCATCATTCTTCGCTCGCTTGATCGCAGCTGCCAGGGCACACTGACCATCATCACCCCGGGCATAAAGAGCAGTCGTGCCTTTAGGCGGAGCGCAGACTGGTTATGCAGTAACTGCTCCCACCAGTGGCCGACGACGTATTCAGGAATGTAGACGGTGACGAGGTCGCGAGGATTGTCCGAGCGCAGTCGCTCCACGTATTCCAAAAATGGTCGCGTGATTTCACGATAGGGCGAATCGAGAACCTTCAGGGGTATGGGGATGTTGCGATGCTCCCAGTCCGCCTGCAGCTCTTTCGTCTCTTCGGGATCGACCTGGACCGTGATTCCTTCCAAGACGGTGGGTCGTGTTGCACGTGCATAGGCGATGGCGCGCAATGTGGGCTTATGCAACTTCGCCACTAACACCAGAGCATGGACCCGACTTGGCAACGTGATGCCTTCATCATCTCCCGTACGCAACTCGCCTTTTACGCGCTCATAATGCCGGTGAATCGCCTTCATAAACAAGAAGAGGATCGGCATGGCGATGACCACGATCCAGGCACCACGCGTGAATTTCGTCGCTAGCACGATGGTGAGGACCGTGCCTGTCATCACCAGACCGACGCTGTTGATGATTCGAGATCTGTACATGCGCCCGCGAGCTCGTGGATCGGTTTCAGTACGCAACAGTCGGGTCCAGTGCCGCACCATGCCCAACTGACTCAACGTGAAGGACACGAAGACCCCGACGATATACAGCTGAATAAGGGAAGAAGTCTGTGCGCGATAGACGATGACGAGAATCATTGCCGTTGCAGCCAACACAATGATGCCGTTGCTGAATGCGAGTCGGTCCCCTCGCGTATGAAGTTGACGGGGCAGATAGCCATCGCGTCCCAAGATTGATCCGAGTACCGGGAAGCCGTTAAATGCCGTATTGGCGGCCAAGGCGAGAATCAATGCTGTCGCAATGGAGATGAAAGCAACACCGAACCCGAAGGAGCCAAAGACTGCTTCAGCGATCTGCACGATCACCGTCTTCTGTTCTTGACCAGCGGGAAGCCCAATTAGATCCTTGGAGTACTCCGCCACCTTGACACCGGAGATCAACGCTAACGCCGTAATTGCAGCAAACATCGACACCGAGATGATCGCCAACATCAACAAAGTTGTCGCAGCATTCTTCGACTTGGGCTTGCGAAATGAGGGTACCCCGTTGGCAATCGCCTCGATGCCGGTCAGCGCTGTAGTTCCCGACGAAAACGCTCGAGCGATAAGGAAGATCAACGCTGCTCCCGCGAAGGACGCTTCAGGCGCTATCGACCAATCAGCAGACTCCGCTTTGGGGATGTCTCCACCCACGATTCGCCACGTGGCCCAGATAGCCATGAATGCGATACCGAAGATAAATGCATATGTGGGAATTGCGAACAATCCCCCGGACTCACGCACTCCACGAAGATTGAGCAACGTGATAACAACAATGAAGCCCAAGGCCCAGTACACCAAATGATCGTTCAGGAAGGGAAAGGCGGATGCGAGGTTTGCCACGGCTGCAGAGATCGACACCGCCACCGTGAGTACGTAGTCAACAAGCAGAGCACTCGCGACGAAAACCCCGGGGTTGGGGCCGAGGTTGACGGAAACGACCTCGTAGTCGCCACCGCCGCTGGGATAGGCATGGACATTTTGTCGGTAGCTCGCCACGACGACGAAGAAGACGAGCGCCACCAGCAGCGCCACCCACGGGGCGAACGAATACAAGGCCAACCCGCCCATGGACAACACCAGCAAGATCTCCTGCGAGGCGTACGCATTTGACGACAAGGCGTCTGAGGCGAAAACCGGGAGCGCAATGCGCTTGGGCAACAACGTGTCGTCTAGGACGTCGCTGCGCAACGCCCGCCCGAACACCACTCGCTTGGCGAAGTCCCCAATAGCCACGATTGGCGATACTACGCCGCCACTCACCACAGCGGGCCGCGGCGTGTAACCTGACCATGTGCATGTGGTGATCCTCGGGTGTGGCCGTGTCGGATCGCTCTTGGCTGGGCGACTTGACGCAATGGACCATTCGGTGTCGGTCATCGATCAGGATTCGAAGGCATTCACGCGCCTCCCCCCTGGTTTCCGTGGCGCTACCGTGACCGGAGTGGGCTTCGATCGCGAAACCCTTGAGCTCGCCGGAATCACACATGCTGAGGCATTCGCTGCCGTGAGCAGCGGCGATAACTCCAACATCCTCGCCGCCCGAGTGGCCCGGGAGACGTACGGCGTTGACCGCGTGGTCGCCCGCATCTACGACACCCGGCGTGCCGAGGTCTACCAGCGACTCGGCATTCCCACCGTCGCGACGGTCGCGTGGACTTCCGGCCAAATTCTTCGCCGGATCATGCCCTTAGGTTCGGAGACGGAATACACCGATCCCAGTGGCACCGTGAGTTTGGCTGAGGTACATCTGGGCAGTGCCTGGATTGGCCATCGGGTGACGGCTCTCGAGCGCCAATCCGGAGCCCGCGTCGCATTTGTTACCCGACTGGGCGCTGGTCTCCTGCCCGATGCCGATTCGGTTATCCAGCAAGGAGACCTCGTACACATGGTCTTCACTCCCGCAGATCGTGAGCGCATGGAAGCGGTCCTTGAGAATGGTCCGGAGTCCTGATGCGTATCGCCATTGCAGGTGCGGGCAAAGTTGGGCGATCGATTGCCCGCGAACTTCTAGCAAACGGCCATGAGGTTCTCCTCATCGACAAGGACGCGAACCCCGGAGTGGTAGAGGGTGCCGAGACGTTGCACGCCGATGCATGCGAATTAGCTTCGCTCGAGAGTGCCAACCTTCCGCAATGCCAAGTAATGGTCGCAGCCACCGGTGATGACAAGGTCAATTTGGTGGTGTCTTTGCTCGCCAAGACTGAATATGGAGTACCTCGAGTAGTCGCTCGCGTTAACCACCCAAAAAATGAGTGGATGTTCGACGAATCCTGGGGCGTCGACGTCGCTGTCTCAACGCCACGCATGCTTTCTGCCCTGGTAGAAGAAGCCGTCAGCGTCGGCGACCTTGTGCGCCTCTTCAGCTTCCGGCAAGGTCAAGCGAACCTTGTGGAAATTACGCTCTCCGCGCGCTCCCCAGTTGTCGGCAAGTGCGTACGTGACGTGGCCTGGCCAACGGATGTAGCGCTGGTCACCATTGTTCGCGGGCCTCGTGTCATTGCGCCAAGTCCCGATGATGCTCTTGAGATCGGTGACGAATTGCTCTTTGTCGCAGCCCCGGATCAAGAACCCGCGCTGCGAACAATCGTGGCGGACTAGACGCCCTCGCGACGTTCCCGCGATGCGGCGATGGGACCCTTGAGCACCAAATAGGTCAAGTACGCAGCAGCCAGATACAACGGCCAGCCCAACGCGATGCGCGCGATGCCGAGGAAGACGAACCAGAGAGTGTCCTGTCCCCAAGCCTTGACGGCGAGGTAGAGAAGCCCTTGAACGACCACACGGCCAAGGAACACCCCTACCCACATCCAGCTCGCAGCTGAGTACGAACGACGCAGCACCACATCGGCGCGCCAGGTGAACTTCTCACCGGTCAAAAATCCGACGACCACTCCGATCAGCGGCCAACCGATCAAGATAGAAATCAAAAATGCGATTCCATAGGTGACGTTGAGCAACATTCCCGGAAGGTAGAAATCTTCGGCGTTCCCCGTACGCTGCGCGACGAAGGCTGAGACACCGACACCTACGAGACCAGCCAGAACCTGCTGCAGTCCCTGACGCCGGATTAGTCGGAGAATGGCGAGCACACCAGCACAAATCCCAGCAGCCCATAGGGCAACATTGAGTTGGCTCCCGCTTACGACATAGGCAGTGACAAACACAGCAGACGGCAATCCGGAGTCAATTACTCCGCTCCAACCACCGATGGCGCGGGCCAATAGCACGCGCTCTGCCTTGACGTCAGCGATCGTCTCGTGTTCTATCGCGTGCTCTTCGGTCGGGCTTTCACCGGACGACGGTGACTCGTCGCTCACTCGTGCCCCTGCGGCTTCAAGGTATACGTGGGGTTGTACAGGGTGGGAACTTCGCCGTTCGGGCAGGTCAACCGCCCAGCGGCCACTAGACGACGTCCAGCCACGATTCCGGGTATATCGCGGCGGCCAAGCCACACCAGACGCACACGCCCAGATCCGTCGTACAACTCAGCCTCGAATGCGAGCGCAACCCCGAGCGGCCGAACGGTAATTGACGAAATGGTGCCGAGAACAGTCACCAGATCGCCGGCCTTGCAGTCGCATAAATGCTGCGCGGAGACCTCGTCGACTTCGCGACCGAGGTCCTCTGCATCGATCGCGGCACTGTTCATTGCAAGTCGCGATATCGCACTCTTGAGGCTCACTCCGTCAGCCTACCTGCAGCACGTCTGGGATCAGCGGACCTCGGTGATCTCTGGGCCACGGACGAATGGATCAATCCCCGCGATGAGTGAGCCTGACTCTTGGCCGGGCACATGCAAGGCAATCTGCTCCCGTGGGGCCATCGCTTCGTTGCCGCGCACAACCACGACACTACGTAGGACTTCTTCGATCGCGGCGGCACCGTCCCCGGGCAGGGCGGCCTCCCCAAGGAGAATGGCGCGCAGAAACCAGCGGGGACCATCTACGCCAATAAACCGTGCCAGTTGCATCGTGGACCCGGGACCTTGCGGAACTCTGGCCCGCAATTCCGGGCCAAAAATGCCTATTGCCTCTTCGACCAGTCCCCCACTGGCTGTGATGCCGACCTTGATTTCAGCACGCACCTCGGACCAGATGCCATGGCTACGAGGCGCCGCGAACACGTGCATCTGAGCTGCTGCGCCACCGAGTACGGCTGTGACGAAGAGAACCTGGCCAGACTCTTGATCGACCTGCACTTGGACTTCGAGTCCCTCGCGAGGTGGGAACTGCAGAGCGCCAAAATCAATGCGCTCCGAGTCATCGCTCACCTCGGAGAGATCCCATGGGCCGTTTACGCGGCTGACCACTTCGGCAGCTGACTGATCGCCCGCCACCGCAACAGGATCGGGCTCTGAGACGGCCGGTGAAGCCTTACGACGAAATGCCACGAAGTCTCCTCACAGGTTCCAATCTAGCGGCCGGTGGACCCGAAGCCGCCTTCACCGCGGTCAGAGCCCGGCAGATGATCGACCGATACCCAACGGACCCGCGCAACTTCTTGGAAAATCAACTGAGCGATGCGGTCGCCTCGTGTGATCTCGACGGCCTCCACCGGATCGAGATTCACCAGGGCCACAGAGATCTCGCCGCGATAACCGGCATCGATGGTGCCGGGTGCATTGACCACCGTAATTCCACGTCTGATCGCCAGCCCGCTGCGCGGATGCACGAACGCTGCATAGCCATCAGGGAGGGCAATCGCAATTCCTGTAGGGACGAGCGCGCGCTCGCCCGGAGCGATGCGTACTGCCACGCGTGCGACGAGATCAAGGCCGGCATCACCTGCATGTGCATAAGCCGGCAGTTCGAGTTCGGGATCGAGTCGCTGAATTAAGACCGGTACATCGGTCACGGGTTAACCGCCCATCTCTCGAAGGCTTCAGCACGGTCCTGCTGTGCTCCGAATACGTGTTCCGGAGAACCATGAGTAGTGAAGTGCTCGAGAGGGACCTGCACGAATAGCCCAGCACCGCGTCCAACAGGCATCTCCAAACTGTCACCTGCGAAGGACACGTCGGCAGTTGCGTACACCTTGCGCCCGTGCTGAGCGATGATGCGCGCATCAATTACTACGACTGAGCCCACCGGAATAGGACGACGGAAGTCGACCTCAAGCCGACCCGTCACAGCGGGAGTCATCAAGAGATAAGCCAAGGATCCCATCGCCTCGTCCATTGCCGTGGACAGCAAGCCACCATGGATGAGTCCCGGTGCACCCTGGTGAACATCCAGGACGGTGAACTGCGCTCGGACAGCGAGTCCGTCCAAGGCGCGTATCCGAATTCGTAGTCCTCCCGGAGCTTGGTCCCCACATGCCATGCAGAATTTGAAGTGCATGGGCAACCAGGTGCCTTCCGCGGGTGCATTCGGTGCACGGCTGGGCACTACGGCGTCGGGAGGCGGCACCATCCCTAGGGAATCTCGGATCTCGCTGGCCACCGTGCGACCCTACTCCGCTGGCGCGGACGGGACATGTCACCCTGACAGTGTGAGCGCGCCCAGTGAAGGAGTCGACGGCACGGAGGTGGCCTTCCTGGAGCGACTCAACCCCCCATGGTGGGTGTGGTTCGTCGGAGCATTGCTCGGGGCACCCCTCGCTGTTGCCTACGGCGCAGCCTTTGGGCTGGCGTCGGGCTGGCTCGTGTTCGGCGCCTACCTCGTGATTCTGTGCACCACCCTCATCACCACATCCCCGGTCATCTGCGTCGACGATCTCGTCCTGAGGGCCGGACGCGCCCGACTTCCATTGCAATTTGTCGGGACTGTCTCCGCGCTCGATACAGATCACATGACCAACGCCAGAGGCATCAACGGTAATCGAGCCGCATTTTTGCTGACCCGCAACTGGTGCAGTCATACGGGCGTATTGATTGAGGTAACGGACGAGACAGATCCGCATCCGTACTGGCTGGTCACCAGCCGTAATCCCGAAGCGCTGGTAGCCGCCCTTCACCGAAGTGTCGCAATACCGCGTAGGGTTGAGTACAGACCAGATCACGAGGAGCAGCCATGAGCGGCCACGAAGTTGAACCAGAGCACGAGGAACACGGTTCCTCACCCATGGTGCACATCATCGGGCCGCTCGCGGCGATCGCCGCAACGTGGGCCATTCGCCGCGCTATGAGCGCTGGGTACCGCAGCCTGTCCGGGTCAAAACCGCCGGAGGCGCAAGATCCCTCTGTGTCGTGGACGCGCGCCTTGCTGTGGACAGCCGTCACTGCCAGCACGGCAGCGTGCGTTGAGGTAGCGATCTACCGCTATCTCAACTCGCGTTCGCCCAAGAAATAAACTTAGGCGCACTCGCGACACACAGGGCCAACTTTGCCCTCGTGGTCGAGTTGGCTGCGGTGCTGCACCAGGAAACACTTCGCACAGGTGAATTCGTCGGCCTGACGTGGCAGGACTCGCACCGTCAGACTCTCGTCAGAGAGATCAGCGCCAGGGAGTTCCAACGACTCGGCAAGATCCGCCTCGTCGACATCCACTACTGAAGCCGCCTTGTCCGCGCGCCGTGCCTTCAGCTCCTCGAGGCTGTCCTCTGCGAGGTCTTCCTCAGTCTTGCGAGGAGCGTCGTAATCGGTAGCCACCGCCCAACCTCCAACTTCTATCCGGTGGGGCACTGCCCCACACAAACCTTCAATCGCGCAGAAAGCCCGCGCTACGTACCGGACGGATTGTGCCTCATGAACGTACACATCCTGCACGCGACCCGCGGACACACGTAGTCCCTGACCAGTCATATCTCTGGCTATGTGGTGAGATTCACGTAAAGGAGGCCCCATGCCGATCTATGCCCTAGGCGATCTGTCGCCGACAATCGCGAGTTCTGCCTTTGTCCATCCTGACGCCGTGATCATCGGAAACGTGACTCTGGGCGAAAAAGCAAGTGTGTGGCCAGGAGCCGTATTGCGGGGCGACCATGGCTCAATCCGTATCGGGGATTCAACCTCGATCCAAGATGGTTCGATCATTCACTGTTCGGCCGACTTCGACACTGTGATCGGATCTCGATGTGTAGTGGGCCATCGGGTTCATATCGAGGGCGCTGTCATCGAGGACGGTTGTCTGATCGCCTCAGGGTCAGTGGTATTGCCTGGGGTTATCGTCAGGACCGGCGCAATCGTGGGAGCGGGAGCTGTCGTCTCCCCCGGCACCGAGGTTCCCGCGTGCGCCCTAGCTCTAGGTGTCCCAGCTCGCATGAGACTCAACGCAGCCGATCAAGAAGCCATTAGTCATGCCGTGAGCATTTATGAACGAAATGTGAGTTGGTACTCCGAGCTACGCCGCATCAACTAGCGCTGGTCGTGGCACTCGAGCAGGCTTACGAGACTCGCATGCAGCCTCGGCCCTGCTGCCACCACGTCACGCACTCCCGCGGCGGCGCCATAAAGTCCGGTCACGATCGCTCCGGCTTCAGTGGCAATCAACCCGCCGGCACACACATCCCATGGCTGCAGACCGGATTCGTAGTAACCGTCAAGCGAGCCGGCCGCCACTGAACACAGATCCACGGCCGCCGCACCCGCCCGACGGATATCGCGAACCTGCGGGAGCACAGTCTCGGCCAATTGGCCTTGCCACGTGCGTACAGCGGAGTCATAGCCGAAACCCGTACCGATGAGAGCGCTCTGCAGCGAATCGACCTGACTTGCAGAAATGGGCGCTGCGTTGCCATCGCGAAGGCGCCATGCGCCACCACCTCGCCACGCAAAGAAGGACTCACCAAGGACCGGGACCACCACCGCACCTGCGACGGCTTCACCGTTGTGTTCGACCCCGACGGACACAGCCCAGATAGGCAAGCCGTAGAGATAGTTCACGGTCCCATCCAGCGGATCGATGACCCACCGCACACCCGACGTGCCCTGACGCTCTGCGCCCTCCTCTCCGAGCAGCCCATCGGTGGGGAAGCGAGCCAGGATTCTCTCCACGAGCATCCGCTCAGAAGCTCGATCCATGTCGGTGACTACATCGGTAGGTGTGGATTTCGTCGCTACCTCAAGGACCCGATCGCGCCCAGCCAGCAGGAAGGCTCCGGCCTCGAGCCCGCACTCCAGAGCAGCGTCGGCAAGCACCCGCAATGTTCGATCGGTCATGACCGCCATCCTGCCGCGGTCCGCTGACGGGTTGGTATGCGGCTAGCCTTCAAGGGTGGCTCCCGGCATCCTGCGTCCGTACGCGGAGATTCTGCGACTGCCAGGGACCTTAAAGTTCACCTCGTTCGCCTTCATCGCGAGGCTCCCCATAGCTATCGAGGGTCTCGGAATCGTTCTCTTCGTAACTAATGCACGAGGCTCCTACGCCCTCGCCGGAGTTCTGACCGGTCTGTATGCGCTCGCGGGCTCAGTTGCGCAACCGTTCACCGGCCGTATTGCGGATAGGTGGGGGCAACGCAGAATCTTGCCGATTTTGGCAACACTGCAATCGACTTTTCTCGTCGCGTTTGTTTTCGCTGTGAATCTCGGCTGGAGCACCGGTGTACTGATTCTGATCGCCGTTGCGTTGGGGGCATCACAACCCGCGATTGGCGGAATGGTGCGAGCCCGCTGGGCCTCGCATGTATCCAATCCCGCACAGGTGCGCACCGGGTTTGCTATCGAGAGTTTGCTCGACGAAGCCATATTCATCATTGGACCGCCTTTGGCGACGTTCCTTGCACTCTCCATCGCCGGTGGAGCGCCGCTGATTGCTTCTGCGATTTTGGTGTTTTCTGGCTCTTTGCTGCTCGCCTCTCAGCGACGCACCGAGCCGCCGCGGACACAGCGCGAAGATGTACGCGACCGAATGCCCGTTGGCCCACTCCTCGTTATTGTCCTGGCAACAGCATGCCTCGGAATTGTCTTCGGGGCGCTCGAAATCGCCTTCGTGGCGTTCGCGGATGAAGTTGGACAACGGGGCATGACTGGAGTGCTTTACGCCGTCTATTCGTTGGCCTCACTTTTCGCAGGCCTGTGGTTTGGCGCGCACCACTACCGAGCAACCTTGAGCAAGCAGTGGCGCGCAGTGTGCGCTACGCTCATGGTGGCTACCATCCTCCTCCCTTTCGCGGCCACCATGCCAGTGCTGCTCGTTTTCAGTTTCATCGCCGGTTTTGCCGTGTCTCCGAGTCTCATCATCGGGCTGACTTTGGTAGAGAAGACCATGCCGATGTCCCGGCTCACGGAAGCTCTCACCTGGGCCTTATCGCTAATTGGGGTCGGAATGGCGCTCGCAGCGGCCATCAGTGGGGCACTCGTACAAGATCATGGGGCACGTGCGGCCTTCATCGTCTGCGCGGTTGGGGGCGTCCTGGCCTTCCTCGTCACAGCCATCGGACAGCCGGTCCTGCGAAAAGCCGAAAATCGAGCCGCGTCGGAGGCCTCGCGACCCTCGACCGCGGACTAAAGTAGGGCGATGCCAAAGCGCGAACTCACCTTCCTTGGACTCTCCGAGGACGGGAGCAACCTAGTGATGGCAGACTCAGCAGGGTCGCAGTACACCATCAAGGTCGATGGGCGACTCTCGGCAACACTGGGACACCCTGTTCGACCCGGCCAAATGGAGATCGCCCTGCAACCGCTCAGTCCAAAGGACATTCAAGCCCGCATCCGCGCCGGAGCAACGGCCGCGGAGATTGCCGCTGACACTGGCGAGGACATCGACCGCATTCGTCGGTTCGAGGGTCCCCCGCTTGCTGACCGCGAATTCGCTGCCGGTCAGGCCCGCAAGTGCCTTGTGCGCAGTGATGCAGTCGAGGGAACCCTCGAGAGCCTCGTCGGTGCACGACTTGACGAGCGCGGCGTGACGCTCGAGTCAGCACAGTGGGATTCATGGCGCCGCGAAGATGGACGCTGGACCGTACTCGTTGCATTTCCCGCCGGGTCTGCTGAGCGCGTTGCCACCTGGGTCTATGACCCAGAGTCACGTCACGTGACTCCAGAAGACGACGAAGCCGCTCGAATGCTCGATCCCACCCTGGTGTCCAATTCTTCGCTTCGACTTGTTGCCGACGAGGCCGCGGTTGTCCCTCACCTCGACAGTGTCGAAGTTGTGGAAGTAGTCGAGACCGTAATCGTCAAGGAGCGGCTGGCCGAAGTTACTTCGATTAAGGGCGCAGCCAAGGTTCCACCAGAGCCGGCGGCCAAACCAGCCGCAACTCGCTCGCGAAGTAAGAGCAAGCGCGCGAGCGTGCCGTCCTGGGACGAAATTCTTTTCGGTGGCGGCAAGGATGACGAAGCCTGATTTGGTGGGCTCTTTCAGCGTGTCAGCAAGGGAATAGCCAACTCCTGCAGGGAAAGTCCGCCGTGTTGTCCGATCAGACCTGAGACGAATGAGTCAGTGCGATCACTGACCAAAGACCAACCATCGCGAGCAACCGCTACGACATCTCCGACGCGTTCGACCAGCATGTCGTCCATCTCACCGAAAAGCCGTTCCGCCTCGTTTCGCGACATCACCCAGGCGCGATCCCCCAAAGTCTCCTGCCACGCGGCCAGAACCTCGGCCTCCGCGCCAGCACGTGCATACACGTGACGTGCGCGCGGTTCTCCTGCCACATGCATGACGGAATCCCACAAGATCGGGAGAGCGTCAAGGTCAATTCGTGCCTCAACTGGCACGTCTACCATCCCGTGATCGGCCGTCAGAACTACTCGACAGTCTTGAGGTAGGCGAGCAAGGACACGCTCGACAAACGCGTCAACGTTAGCCAACTCTTCGCGCCAATGTTCAGATGCAACGCCATACACATGTCCACACTTATCCAACTCACCCCAATAGACGTATGCCAGTGAGCGCCGATCGGCGACGGCGAGCACCGTTTCATTTACGCGAGCATCAACGGTGTCGGCCCCGCGGTATTGCGCACCACGCAACACCGCGCGCGTGAGTCCACTGTTGGCATAAGCACTCGGCGACACCGCTCGTACAGCGAGCCCGTGCGCGCTAGCAAGCTCGAAGACCGTGCGTTCTGGCTGCACCGCAATCGGATTTGGTTCGTCCACCCAACTAAGCGGATGAAGAATCTTGCCGGTCTCGGGTAGGAGAAAGGACGCCCCGACTAGCCCGTGGGCACCTGGAGTCGAACCAGTCCCCAAGGATCCAAGGCCGGCTGGCGTGGTGCTCGGGAAGACAGTGCTCAATCGTCGAGACTGCAAAGACATGAGCGTGGGGGCAATTTCGGCAGCCCCGGCAAGGAGCTCGGCGCCGAGCCCATCAATCAGGATGACCACGGCTCGATCGCATGGCTCGATCCCCAGTGAATTGTCCAAGCTCGGTACACCGAGTGCAGCTGCCACAGACGGCATTACATCGGCGAGGCTGCCCGAGTCATAGTCAGGTGCTGGAGCGAGAGACACAGCTAGCGCAGCCGCGCTGCTGTCGCTTCCGACAGCGCGGAGGCGAAGGTCAACGCCTGCCGGACGACTTCAGGACCATCAGCAACCTCGGATACGCGCAGTGAAAGGTCATCATTGCTTGAGGTCCCTGTGTAGCCATGATCTGCTTCACACTGCGGGTCGCTGCACCCGGCAGGCTCGAGATCGATACGGCTGACTGCACCCCAACCAATGGTGAGCACAACCTCGCGCGCTGGTCCTCCCGCACGATGCTTCCCAGGATCATTGACCACTCGAGTCACGACCACAGAATCGACACGCTCCAATCGAACCGCTTCAGTCGAAGCGGAAGCGTAGGCGACTGTCGAAGTCTCGTCGGGAGCGTGCTCGTCGGTATGACCCACGATGAGACGCGTGGGGGTCAGTGCCATGACTGTCACGTGTCGACGCAACTCGTCGCGGTCAAAGGTCGCCTCATGGTGGACCAAGTAGGACGAGAGGTTTTCACCCGCCAGAGCGGTCTCCAAGGCATCGGAGACAAGGTCGGGGTAGTAACCGCTGCGCTCGATATCGGTGCGCAATTGCGCCTGAAGGGCCTCCGTCATGGCTCCATCCTGTCATCCCCGGCGTGCCCACCGCCCGATCGCGGGGTTGTCCCAGCAGAATAGTGGACCTAACAGGAGGACACATGGCTCGGCGCACTCGAATCGCAACCCCGCCAGGGGATGACCGCATCGTAGATGTGGACGTCTCCGACGAAATGCGTGGCTCGTTCCTCGAGTATGCCTACTCGGTCATCTACAGCCGGGCTCTGCCTGACGCGCGTGACGGGATGAAGCCCGTTCAGAGGCGCATCCTCTACCAAATGGCCCAGATGGGGTTGCGGCCCGATCGCGGACACGTCAAGAGCGCTCGTGTAGTCGGCGAGGTCATGGGTCGCTTGCATCCCCACGGCGATGGCGCGATCTACGACGCTCTGGTCCGAATGGTCCAGCCGTTCGCTATGCGGGTCCCGTTCGTCGACGGTCATGGCAACTTCGGGTCACCCGATGATGGCCCCGCCGCGATGCGCTACACCGAGTGCCGCCTCGCGTCTTCAGCGATCTCCATGACCGCTGGCATCGATGAAGATGTCGTCGATTTTGGGCCCAACTACGACGGTCGCGAAGTTGAGCCCTCTGTGCTCCCCGCGGCCATACCCGCGCTTCTCGTCAACGGCGCTGCCGGAATCGCCGTGGGCATGGCAACAAATTTGCCGCCACACAATCTTGGCGAAGTGGCGGCGGCTATTCAACATCTGCTCAAGCATCCGAATGCGGATCTTGAGACCTTGATGCGATTCGTCCCGGGCCCAGATCTTCCAGGCGGCGCATCAATCGTCGGGCTCGACGGCATCAAGGAAGCATACGAGTCTGGCCGCGGAGCTTTCCGAATGCGCGCCACCGCTCGCATCGAGCAGGTGACCGCGCGCAAGCAGGGCATTGTCGTCACCGAACTTCCCTACGGGGTCGGGCCCGAAAAGGTTGTCGAACGTATTGCCGACTTGGTTCGATCGAAGAAGCTCGATGGTATTTCATACGTCTCTGATCTCACGGACGGCGAAAGTGGTCTACAGATCCTTATCGAGATTAAGAACGGTTTTGTCCCAGCCGCTGTTCTCGAAGCTCTCTATCGCCTCACCCCTCTCGAGGATTCTTTCAATATCAATAGCGTGGCCCTAGTCGACGGTCAACCCCGCACGTTGGGGCTGAAGGAGATGCTTGAGGTCTACATCGCGCATCGCCTCGAAGTCATCCGTCGTCGCACCACCCACCGCCGCGCTCGTGCGGAAGATCGTCTACACCTAGTCGATGGCTTGCTCATCGCCATAGTCGATATTGACGAGGTGATCCAAGTGATCCGTGCCAGTGATGATGCTGCCGCCGCTAAAGCACGACTCATGTCGGTGTTTGATCTCAGTGATTTGCAAACGACCTACATTCTCGATATGCCCTTGCGTCGCCTCACGAAATTTTCGCGCATCGAACTGGAAACCGAGCGTGAGACTTTGATGGCCACGATCTCCGACTTGACAGACATCCTCGAGAGCGACGCTCGGCTTCGCAAGACTGTGTCGGAAGAACTCACTGAAGTCGTTCGCCTGCACGGGACGCCGCGTCGCACAGTGCTCCTGGAATCCACTGGGCAAAGCCGCGCCGCTCTCCCTCTAGAGATCGAGGACGAGCCCTGCACAGTTATCTTGTCAAGCACCGGATTATTGGCGCGTTTTGTAGGCGACATAGTGGTCGGTCCGCGCGCGGCTCACGACCTCGTCGTATCGAGTGTCTCGACCACAACACGTGGCACATTTTTGCTCGTGACGAGCGCAGGACGTGTCGTGCGGGTGTCCACACTTGAACTCCCTGCCCTCCCGACGTCCGCTACAGGCACCACACTTTCCGGTGGAGTGCCGCTGGGTGCCCTCGTTGACCTTGAATCGGGCGAACAGGTGCTCTGCCTTGCTCCAGATGCCCCAAGTGGGCTGGTGCTTGGAACCAAGCTCGGCATCGTCAAGCGCGTGACCCCAGAGGAGCCACTAGCCAAGGACACCTGGGACGTCATCCGACTCGAGGACGGGGATCGGGTCGTCGGAGCAGCGGCGTTGGAAACCGATGACGCCGAGCTCGTATTCGTGACTTCCGACGCACAGTTGCTGCACTTCTCCGCATCCGCCGTACGACCACAGGGTCGAAACGCAGGTGGTATGGCAGGAATCCGACTCGGTGATGGCGCTCGGACGATCTTCTTCGCAGCTGTCGCCACGAATGCCCCAGACCCAGTCGTCGTCACGATTGCAGGCACCAGCGCCGCGCTACCGGGCACCGACTCCGGTGCGGCGAAGGTCACCAAGTTCAGCGAATATCCGGGTAAGGGGCGTGCCACGGCTGGCGTCCGTTGCCAGCGCTTCCTCGCCGGTGAAGACGAGTTGCAGCGAGCCTGGGTAGGGCCTGGTCCTGCGCGAGCATGCTCGGCTTCGGGACAGCCAGTGGATCTCCCCAGCGATCTCAAGGGTCGCGACGCCTCTGGAGCTCCTCTTGCAGCGCCCGTCGACGGCATCTTCGGATCGTGAGCGATCGCTGCTCGCTCGCTTCCCGTGCCGCGGGCATTCCGCTTGCTGGCACGGCACCGCAGACTCCAGCATGGCTCGTTGTAGAGCAACGTATTCCGTGGGCGGCTCGGGCTTTAGAGTCCGAGCGCCTTGATGACCACCTGCGCTCACTACTCGTTTGTGTCCCTGCAACAGTCCTTCTCGCTCGCTGGCAAGGCGCTGCTGGACCGGAGCGCTTTTGGTACTCGGCCGCCGCAAGTTCTGGACTAATCAGCGGATACGTAAGCGAACTCGTGGATGTTCTCAGTGCAGGTAGTCCCCTTGCCACTATGGCCTCAACCCTGCCTGTTGACCCGGTGTTATTCGTATGTGCCAACTCAAAGCGCGACGTATGCTGCGCCATCGAGTCCAAACCGCTACTAGCGCAACTTAGTGAACGCGCTGATGTGTGGCAGTGCACGCACATCGGCGGACATCGTTTTGCTCCGACAGCATTGTTGCTGCCCACCGCGATGGTCTACGGACGTCTGACGGCCGAAATAGCTGTCGCTGCGTTGGACTTTGCCAGTCGAGACGAGGTCGAGACAACGTACGCACGCGGATACTCGTGGCTCACTTCTCTGGAACAGATCGCCGACATACATGTGCGCCGCCGATACCAAATCACGTGCGCGCACTCACTTACATTCGAAGCGAGCGACGCCGACACAAGTACGCCACAGGTCACCGTGCGGCATACAGATGGCCGGTCTTGGCAAGTGCTCCTACAACGACGGCAAAGTGAACCAGTGCTCGAAGCCTGCGGCCGTGATCCGCTCTCCGAGACTTACTACAGTCTCGAATCCATCGCTGCAGTGAGTTAGCGCCCCGCGGCTAAATCGAGCAAACGAACGCGATCATGCTCCGTCGTACGCTCGCGACCGCGGGCCGCACCCGCCGTGCGCTCTCCCGCATCGACCGAGCGCCACCCGTCAATGTGCACGACCTGATGGCCCGCCGGCAGTAGTCCGTCGATTCCGGGACGATTAGCGCCACTCAGCATCGACGGGGCGTCTGCAAGCAGTGACTGCACCGTCTCGGCCGCATCCTTCTTGTTGGTGCCGATAATCCCCGAGGGCCCACGCTTAATCCATCCAGCGACGTATAGACCCGCCACCGGCGCACCACCATTGAGGACCCGACCAACGTCATTAGGTACGACTGCACGATCGGAGTCGAACGGCGCATCGTCAAGTCCTACACCGCGATAACCCACTGAGCGCACGACCAGGTCACAACTCACTGTGAACGTCTCCCCCGTGGACACGAGCCCGCCACTCGCATCAAGGGCGGTGCGTTCGAGCACGATGCCCGACACGTGGTCGGAGCCGAGAATCTCCACGGGCTTGGTGAAGAAGCAGACATGAATACGGCGGCGCTTTCCCTCCGTTGTGCGAGTGCTCCACTCACGGATCACCTCAACATTGCGCGCCGCAAGACGGTCTGATTCGACGGTCGCAGCACTGAAAGGATCAAGTTCGACGTCCGCTTGCGCGACCATGACCTCGGCGTCAGACAACTCACCGAGCTCACGTAATTCCTTTGTCGTGAAAGTCGCTTGAACTGGACCGCGCCGGCCCACGAGATAGATGTCGGTGATGTTGTCAGCCGCCAGAAGATCCAGCACATGCTGTGGCATATCGGTCGCTTCGAGTTCGGCGGGTGCCTTGGCGAGCACCCGAACCACGTCGACAGCGACGTTACCCACGCCGATGACCACTGCAGTGGTTGCCGAGGAGACTTCCGCTTCGATCTCATCACGTAGCGCATCAGGGTGGCCGCAATACCAGTTGACTAGATCCGTCGCCGCAACACTGCCCGGCAGATCTTCACCAGGCACCCCTAGGCGCCTATCTCGTGCGGCGCCGTACGTCAGGACGACTGCATCGTAGGCATTACGCAGATCGGCCAAGGACACGTCCTCTCCAACAGCGACGTTGCCGACGAATCGCACCGTGTCGCGATCGAGCACCTTTTCGAGGGTTCCCCGCACCGAGCGGATGCTGAAGTGGTCAGGGGCGACCCCATAGCGCACGAGCCCAAAGGGCACCGGAAGTCGATCAATAATGTCCACGGACACCGGGACCGCCTCCTGGGCGGTCAACGCGTCGGCCGCATAGATTCCCGACGGTCCCGACCCCACGATGGCTACCCGCAGTTCCCTTGATGCCACGTCCGCTCCTTCTTCGGTCCCCTTGCACGAGTCTGCCATCAGATTGGTCGGGCGTCTGCCGACACGGCGGATGGGGGCTCGGCCTAGGCTGGAACAACTGTTCTTGCATGCGGAACCGTTAGTGCGGTCTTTTGGAGGAGAGCGATGGAGATCGAGCGGCGTAGAGCCACCTCAACTCTGTCAAGCGTCCGCAATGCCGCACGCGTCCTAAAGGCATTCGGCCACGGACATCGCGAATACGGTGTCACCGAGATCGCACGTCAGCTTGGCATCGGCAAAAGCACCGCTCACCGACTCCTCAACACACTTGCTGAAGAACGTCTGCTCGAGCAAAACCCCCACACCGGCGCCTACCGACTTGGGCTCGTCATCTACGAACTCGGCGCGACCGTCACGGTTCACGCTGAAATCCACGATGCCGCCGGGCCGGTGATTGAGCACGTACGCAATGCCACTCGCGAGACCGTGATTGTCGCGGTCCTCGACGGGGCGGAAGTTGTGTGTATCGAAAGACGCGAGGGGCCGCAGGCTCTTCGGTTATTCGGACGGGTCGGCGCCCGTGATGAGGCGCACGTCACTAGTAGCGGAAAGGTGCTGCTCGCTTTTTCCAGTGCCCTCGAAATTGAGCGGTTCCTCACCGCTGGACCTCTCCGCCGAGCGACTCCCCACACCATTACCGACGCCGCGACTCTCCGCTCCCAGTTTGAAAACATCCGCCTACGCGGTTGGGCCGAGACGAGTAACGAAGCAGAGGTCGGGGTGGCTGCCGTAGCCGCCCCCATCCGTAATCGATCAGGCGACGTGATTGCAGCCGTCAGCGTCCTTGGGCCCGTACAACGGCTCAATCCGGCGGCACTTCGCCGGCTCGTACGGCCCACTGTTGAGGCAGGCATTGCGATCAGCAGGCGGCTGGGATATCGGGAGAACACTTCGTTACCCGAACGTTCATCGCAGCGGGATTGACGGTCCCCGTGGAGTACACCCCCGGCCCGATAGCATCAGCGCCGTGACCAAGCAGCCGACCGACGCCGACCCCTTCGCCGACATCTGGGAAGGCAATGAGCACTTCGTACATGACTTCAGTTACGCCGGGCTAACCGGCTCCGCAGCCAAAGGCCTCGCGATCGTGACCTGCATGGACTCGCGAATCGCTCCCTTGGGCGTCGTGGGCATGAATCCGGGTGACGTAAAGATTCTCAGAAATGCCGGTGCACGTGTGACCGATGACGTTCTGCGCACCCTTGTCCTCGCCACGTATTTGCTCAATGTGGACCGTGTGCTCGTCATGCCACACACCGAGTGCCGCATGGCGGGGGCGACCGAAGATCAGATCCATGAGCACATCGATGCCGAATATGGAGTCGACACGCGCAGCCTTGAATTCCGTACCGTTCTAGATCAGCGCGAAGCGCTGCGCAGGGACCTCGATCGGATCAGGAGTTACCCCTATTTGTCCAAGGGGCTCAACGTGTGCGGAGCGATTTACGACGTGCGGACCGGACTACTCACTCCGTTTGAGAACTGATGGCGTCATGGTGAATCCTCGCGCCGTCCAAGACGCATTTCTCAGTTTTGACGACGACGCGACTCTCCTCACGATCGTGCGGCATGGTCAGCAAGACGTCCCCGCGTGGGGCAAGTTTGACCCCTCCGACTGGTCTGACCCGCCCCTTTCTGCACTTGGACTTCAGCAAGCAGATGCGTTAGGACGGGCCTTTGCCGATATTGCGTTTGATTGCCTAGTCAGCAGTGCGATGATCCGCGCGAAGCAAACAGCCGATGCCATCGCTAAGCACCATGACATCGGCAACGTCCCCCGCATCGAGGAACTCAACGAGGTCGGTGCCCATCGATCTCACACGGCAGGCTCGGAGCCAGCGACTCGCGAAGACCCGGACGTCTGGGCTGCCAGGATCGAAAAATTCATCGCCAAGCCTCGCTGGAGCGACATCCCCGGAGGTGAAACGGGGCCAGAACTGCGCGAGCGCATCGTGCCTGTGTTTGAAGAACTCCTAGAGAAGCATGCCGGTGGTCACGTAGTCGTGGTCTGCCATGGCGGGGTCATGAACGCCTACCTCGCCCACATTCTCGACTGGGACGGAGACATGCTCTTTCTCCCCGCCCACACGTCCTACTCCACGGTTCGAGCCAAGGGATCAAAGCGCGTCATCCAGAGCATCAATGAGCGTTGCCATCTCAATGCCGAGGGACTGGTCTCCTTCTAGGGCATTGCGCATGGCTAGAGTTCGTTCGATACCGAACGGAGGAATCGTGGCGAACTACATCCTGACGCTGAAATGCGCCGATGGTCCGGGCATCATTCATGCCATCACCAGCGGTCTCCTTAATGTGGCAGCCAACATCCTCGAGCAGGAGCAATATTCCGACACAGAGACCGGGTTGTTCTTTCTCCGGACGAGATTCGAGACCGCGGCTGAGTTAGAGACGGTTCGCGCCTCCGCCGCTGCACACACACATCACCTCGATGCCTCACTTCGAATCCGTCGTGAGAGCGATATTCCGCGGGTTCTGATCATGGTGTCGCAATATGATCACTGCCTCGTAGACTTGCTGTACCGCTGGCGCATCCACGAACTCCCCATCGACGTCGTGGGCGTCGTCTCCAATCACGAGTCGTGTCGTGAAATCACAGAGAGTCACGGGCTGCCCTTCGACTACCTGCCCTTGACGCCCGAGACAAAATCTGCCCAGGAAGCACGACTTTTGGAAATTGTGGAACAGCGCGGAGTTGGCCTCGTGGTCCTAGCCCGCTACATGCAGATTCTCAGCGATGAATTCTGTCGTGGAATGACGGGTCGCGTCATCAACATCCACCATTCGCTCCTGCCCGGGTTCAAGGGCGCAAAGCCCTACCACCAGGCATATGCCCGCGGCGTCAAGCTCATCGGAGCAACCGCCCACTTCGTCACCGGTGACCTCGACGAAGGTCCGATTATCGAACAACAGGTGGCTCGTGTGGCCCACGCCGACACCGCCGATGCATTAGCCGAAATTGGTCGCGACGTCGAACGGCTAGTCCTAGCCCGCGCCGTGCACCTCTTCGCCGAGGATCGGGTCTTCCTCAATAACAAGCGCACCGTCGTCTTTGGCTGAGGCACCCATGCGCATCACCACCGTGTGCCTCGGCAACATCTGCCGATCCCCCATGGCTGAAGCCGTTCTGCGTCACGAATTGGAACTAGCCGGAGTGAGCGGGGTCATCGTCGAGTCCGCTGGGACCAGCAGCTGGCACATGGGCGATGGCGCCCATCCACGTACCTTGGCGACATTGCGCACACACGGGCTCGATTTAGATCACCGCTCACGACAGATCACAACCGAGTGGTTCGACAAAGACCATCCGAATCGCCCGGACCTAGTTCTAGCGATGGACGTTGACAACCTGGAGATGCTGCACAGCATCGCACCCACCGAGACACACGAGAGCATTCGGCTGATTCGGTCATACGATCCGGCCAACGCAGGTTTATCGATCTACCTTCCCGCAATGTCAGTGCCTGATCCGTACTACGGAGACGAGAGTGACTATGCGGCCGTCTTCGAAATGCTTCGAGTGCCCTGTCGAGTAATTGTTGCTGGCCTTTGACGCTTCGATCTACGCGCTAGGTGCGAGAATTCGCTCGCCTAGATCTCGTACGACGCCCTCGAGGGGGACGGTAAGAATCTCCGGCGCGTGACGCGCCTGGAGAACCACGAGCATCTGCTCGTAGTACCACAGCGTGCCGTCCGCCTTGCCATTAAAGCGATCGAGTGTGGTCACTCCATGAATCTGGACATCGGTCAAGATGGCGCGAGCGTTATGCAATTTGTCTGCAGCCGTCACGATAAGGACTGCCGAATCCGCCGTTCTTAGGTGTCCGATGTGAACCTCCTTGCGAGGCTTCCACGGTAACTTTTCGTCGGCATTGACAATCAGCGAGTCGCTACAGGCCCGGACGATACGAGCTACCTCAGTGCCGAACTTGTCACTGATGATGTCGAGCATGGGCTCTCCGCCGCAATCCTCAGCCGCGTCGTGCAACAACCCAGCAATTGCCTGATCTTCGGTGCCCTCAGCCTCAAGGACAAGAGCCGAGACGCCCAAAAGGTGACATACATAGGCAGTGTCTTTGCCCTTACGTGTGTGTGTTGAATGGATGTCACTCGCAAATCGCACCGCTTCCATATAGCGCTCACTGAGCACAACATGGGGACTATTCATCCTTTTCTGGCCAGTCATAGAACCCCCTCTTTGCTGGTGTAGTTTCAGCGTGACATAGGGGTCTGACAATCCCATGCCCTAGATTTGCCAAAGGCACTCACAGCCACGGAAGCCCGCGCTCGTATTGTGGAAGCCAATCAATATCAGCGCCCAATTCGTGTGCAGCACGCAAGGCCCAGTGTGGATCTCGCAAGAATGCTCGTGCCATCCGCACTGCATCGGCCTTGCCTGACGCGATGATGTCCTCGGCCTGTTGTGGTGAGGTAACCAGACCCACTGCGGAGATAGTCAATCCCGTGGCGGCTCTGATGCGGGCGGCAATATCCACCTGATAGTTCACGTCGCGCGGAATCTGCTGATCGGCATGTATCCCGCTGCTCGACACATCGACAACATCGATGCCGATCTTCTGTAACTCGCTCACATACACGGTGGCCTCATCAACGCTGAAACCATTTGGCATCCAGTCCGTAGCCGAAATGCGCACGATCACGGGGAGGTCGACGGGCCATGCCGCTCGCACCGCAGAAGCGACTGCTAAGGGAAATCTCATCCGGTTCTCCAGGCTGCCGCCATATTCGTCAGTACGCATATTGCTCAATGGAGAGAGGAACTGATGGAGAAGATAACCATGCGCGGAATGCACTTCGATCACATCGAAGCCGGCTGATCGAGCCCGCACCGCCGCTGCCGCCCAGGCTTCGACGAGTCCTTCGATTTCGCTCACCGTCAGGGGTCGCGGAGTCGGCATGTCCGCAAACGGAATGGCTGAAGCAGATACCGTCTCCCAGCCTCCATCAGCTTCCGTCGCAATGCCGTTCTCCCACAGCGCAAAGGTAGATCCCTTTCGCCCTGCGTGAGCTAACTGAATGCCAATTGGAGTGCCTTGGGAATGCAGGAGGTCGACCACGCGCTTCCACGCGCCTACTTGGGTGTCATTCCAGATCCCAGGGCAAGCAACACTGATGCGACCCTCGGGCACGACTCCCGTGGCTTCCGCCATGACTAATCCGGCGCGCCCCAACGAAAACGATCCAAGGTGCGCCACGTGAAAATCGCCCACGACACCATCGACCGCTGAATACATGCACATCGGCGCCACCCACGCGCGGTTGGAGAGTTCAAGTGAGCGCAGGCGAATAGGTGTGAATAGGTGGCTCATAAATGGGGCTCCTCGAGAGTTGGCTGTGTATTAAGCACGATCACATCCGAGGGGCGTAGTCCCATGAAGTGATTCGCAAGTCATCGATTCGGACCACCACTTCAGACTCAATGCGCCCCAGCAGCCAACTGGCCAGTTGCGTGCCAGATTGGCCATAACGGTCCACGAGTTTACGAAGCACTTCGGTCGATTGGTCAATCTCGTCGACGATTCTGGCCGTGCCGGTCCCCCGAACTCCGCGATAGGGCGGCTCATCGCGAGAGACTTCCCAACCCACGTTGCCATCCCGTCGGACACGTTTAGCCAGCACCGAATCGCGCTGGGTTGCACACCACAGCTCACCGTCGTCGTAACTGAACCACAACGACTGTACGAGTGGGCCGCGCTTGCCGGCGGAAGCAAGACGGAGCGGCACAATGGTCTCCCCAAACCATGCCTCAATCTGACTCGGCGTCCAGGGCCCGGACCGTACGTGAAAACTCATGACGCCAGCCAACAATTGGGGCCTAGGCGCTTCATAGATCCTCCGAGAGAAGAAACACGTGTCAAGACAGGCTACTTGTCCCGATCATTGCGTACGGTGACCTTGCGGCCACGGATTTTCGCACCATGTACGGATTTGATGATCTTGCGGGCCTTATCGGTAGGCACTTCGACCACCGAAAACATCTCGTGCACGCTGATTGTCCCAATGTCGGCACCCTTGAGTCCGGACTCACCAGTGATTGCTCCGAGCAAATCTCCGGGCGTCACCCCGGCCTTCCGGCCCACTGACACAAACAGGCGCACCGTCGGTCCTTCCGGACGCTTGTGCTTCTTGCCACCGCCCGGTTTGTCTCCAGTTGCCACAGTGCCAAATTTCGCTTCGCCCTTGCGTTTTTGCTTTCCAGAGCCGGTCGCACGGGGCGCCTCAACAAAGGCATCAAGGTCACCGTCGTCTCCCGCAGCCACCGACCCCTGGGTGGCCTCGTGCGCGAGCGTGAACGCTGCCAGCACCGCCTCAGCGGGCTCATAGCTCAGCAACAAATCCTCTACCAGCGGGCGGTAATGCGACATCCGCTCCTGCGCGTCAGCATCTCCAAGCAACTCCTCAATGGAGTCACGGGTGCGTTGCAATCGCAGGTGCCGCACATCGCTCACCGTAGGAATTCGCTCAATGCGCACATTGCCAGCCGTGGCCCGTTCAATGGACTCCAGCATGCGCCGCTCACGCGGTTCAACAAGACTGATAGCGACACCTTCGCGGCCGGCGCGGCCCACCCGACCGATCCGGTGAACGTATGCCTCAGTGGTAATCGGCAGATCGAAGTTCACAACGTGAGTGAGCAGATCGACGTCGAGCCCGCGAGCCGCGACGTCTGTCGCAATAAGAAGTTCGGTGCTGCCTGTGCGAAGTCTGCCCATTACGCGATCGCGCTGATCTTGGGTCAAACCACCGTGCAGGGCCTCTGCTTGGTAGCCACGAGCGGTAAGTACGTCGGTAAGGTCATCGACTCCCCCACGCGTACGGCAGAAGACGATGGCCGCCGTGGGATCCTCGGCGTCGAGGATTCGTCCAAGCGCGAGTGTCTTATTGGGTCGGGTGACGATGTATGCAGTTTGACGCACGCGGGGCACATCGTTCGACGACGGCGCTGCAGGCTTGATTGAGATCCGCTCTGGATTGCGCAAGTGCCTATTTGCAAGGGCGTCTATTCGCTTAGGCATAGTCGCCGAGAACAAGACCGTCTGGCGATCGTGCGGAGTGGCCGAGAGAAGAGTCTCGATATCTTCGATAAAGCCCATCTCTAGCATCTCGTCGGCCTCATCGAGAACGACAGTCCGCACCTGATCGAGAATCAACTGCTTGCGCGCATTGAGGTCGAGGGCCCGCCCGGGAGTAGCCACGACCACATCGACACCTCGCCGCAGTGCGTCAATCTGATGTCGAGGGGGTGCGCCTCCGTAGACGGCGACAAGGCGGGCACCGAGCATCCGTCCGTAGACATGGAAAGCCTGGGAAACCTGCAACGCCAGTTCGCGCGTAGGGACGAGGACCAACGCTGAGGGCGCCGACCGCCCCCGATCGCGCTCCAGCCCCTGGAGAATGGGCAACGCGAAGGCCGCAGTCTTGCCGGTGCCTGTCGCTGCCTGACCGAGGAGGTCTGTTCCACGGATGAGGATCGGGATGGTGGCGGACTGGATGGGCGTGGGTTCCTCATAACCGAGAGCAGTCAGCGTCTCCAACAGTTCAGAGCGGAGGCCGAGAGAGGCAAAGTCGGGTTCGATCTGAGGCTCATTCACCACTTTTACGGTACAGCAGTACCCGGACCCAGCCAGACAGCGACTCTCAAAGACTCTTCTCCAGCAAGCTAGGCGACTCCGGCCCAGCCTTCGACGGGAGTTGACGTGCCGCTGGCGTTCGTTGCCGTCACCGTGACTTTGTATGTTTTGGCACTGGTGAGGCCACGGAAGTGGACATGGCGACGGAGTCGGCCCGAACCCGGAATCACCTCTTTGCGAACCACTCCCGAGCCACCGCTGACCAGGACGGTGTAGCTGAGGATCGGAACACTTCGACCACCGATGAAGTCCGGTGGGCTCCACGAGACGACAATTCGACCCGACGAGGGAGATCTCACGTCAACTTTCTCCACCGGGCTAGGTACACCTCCGAATACCAGAAGATTCAAGCAAGCCGTGCTGACCGCACCTGGAGCGGACACCTGAAAGGTGCCCGATTTCGTTGCGCACACTGCGAGCGTTGCCCAGCCTCGGGAGTCGGTCTTGGCAGTGAGGGTCACGCCTGCGCAAGTCTGCGCCACACCCACGGGTGGCGTCATCGTAACCGCGACTCCCGCGAGTGAAGGTTGTGAATCACGCCTCTTCCTGACTGGATCAGACAACCTCGCAGTGACGGGAACAAGCGTGCCGATTTGTGCGCGAATATCCCGGTTCTGCAGGTCAAGGTACGGAACACGTGGGAGTCGAACGACTGTTAAGTCCTCAGCTAAGACCACCTTGGACACACGGCGCTGAATCACATCATCGGAATATTCCACGGTAGCGATTGGCGCGTCGCTCAGTGCGAAGCCTCGAGCAACAAAGAGCCCACTCACGGCGGTGGCACCAGACGAAACGGTCTTCACCACGTACGTAAAGCCCGAGACTGATAACCGCCCTGTGAGACCCTCGACTCTGACTGCGGCACCGATAACCCTTCGATTCTCACCAACATTGACACGGACGTAGCGCGTGGACGGCGCGGGCGGATCCGGGATAGTCAGCGCGATGAGCGGCTGACCGTTTTGCCACACCGTCCACGTGCCTGAGACCTTCACCCCATCTGGAAGAACTCCTCTGCGCAAGGAGACCTGGAGCCGACCCGCAGGAGTTGATGGGAGTCCGGCGATGCCCAGCGCGGTCAAGCCCACCGGATTGCGCGCGACCGCGCCTACGCTTGACCAGCTAATTGAACCCCCAGTGACAGGAATTCCCGATGCGGTCTTGATCGAGAGTCGAGTAATCCGGATGCCAAGCGTGCGCACGAACGGCTTGATGACTTTCGGCAGATTCGGTGCGACCACAGCAGCCACTGACACCGCCTCGCCCTGTCCAAACTGGCCATCACGATTGCTCCCCCAGCAACGTAGCCGCCCATCTACAAGAAGCGCACAACTTCCTGTGTCGGTGGGCGCTACCGAGACTGCGGATTGGATGTCTAGCACTTGTGTAGGCGGGGCATCCTCTGTCGTGCCTGTTCCGAGTTGGCCGTATGCGTTTTCACCCCAGCACTTGAGGCTACCCGTATTCAACACTGCGCAGGCGTGGTCACTTGCTGTCGTGATTTTTACGGCACCGCCAATGTGTGGAGTCCTTATCGGAGTCAGTGATCCACTCTGCCCCCAACACCAAACTGTTGCGTCAGCACGAAGAGCACATACATATCCGTCGGCGGCGCTCAACTGGGTCACATCCGAAAGGCCGACAACTTGACGTGGCTGATTGCGGGAAATTTGAGTTCCGTCACCAAGCTGACCCAAGGAATTTGCTCCCCAGCACCACACAGATCCTTCGGTGAGCAGGGCGCAGGAAAAGTCAGGGCCAACCGTCACGTCTCGCACAGCACCTAACCCCAGAACTCGCGTTGGGGACGTTCGGTCGATCAAGGTTCCGTCTCCCAGTTCCCCTGATGAGTTTGCACCCCAACAGGTGACCTCCCCTTCCACACCAGACACTGCACAGGTGTGGGCGTCCGTCGTGGCCACCGAGATTGCTTCAGCGATGCCCGGAACATCGATCGCTTCGGCCTGGACCCCCGAAAATTGGCCATTGCCAAGCACTCCATGCGAATTCGAACCCCAGCAGGCAACTGCACGGGCGAGCCGAATGACACAAGCATGCCCCTGCGCAGGGCTCACTGCAGATACTCCACTGAGCACATTCGTGAGAAGCGTTACTGGCCCTACTACGCCCGAGTCAATCCAGCCTGACTCGTTGGCTCCGGCACAGGCCAATTCGTGATCGGCATACAAGACACAAGTTGATGTCGCACCGCCCGTCACAGATGTAATCGGGATTTCGTTCGTCGCCATCATCCAAGGTCCGACGACATCCTCGACCTTCGCGGCTACTCGAATGTAATAGGGAGTCGTGGATCGAAGCCCAGTGATAGTCATGGCCGTTGCTGCAGGATCTGCCCCTTCAGCTGGAGTCCATGGACCGGACGGTGCTGTGGAGTACTCGACCACATACGAGGTTGGCTCTCCACCCCGTCGAGGCGGATTCCATGCGATAGAAACTGATGAATTCCCCACTTGCGTGGGCCAAGGCTGGACTACTGGACCCGGTTCGCCTGGATCTGGCTCACACACTGTTCGCAACAGCGCATCGGCTAGCCACTGCGCGCGATGCGGATATTCGGTCGGCTGATAGTGAACCCCGTCATCTAGGAACTGCGAGTAGTCCGCCTCGCCTGCCCAGTCAAGAACCTGCAAGTTGGTACTTTCCGACGCAACCTGGATCAATGCGTCGTTGAACTCCACCTCTCGGACATAGCGCGGAGAGAGGCTTGGTATTTCAGGCTGCAGGGCGACGTTCGCCCACAGCAGCGTGCGCTCATCACCCACCGCATCCACATATCGCCGGATAAGTGCAGCGTCTTGGTTTTGGGTGGTGGACAGCATTCGAGTGTCATTCGTGCCAAGCGACACTATCACCACGCTTGGTTGGGGAGTCAGCGCCATTTGAGCTTCTAATTGGGGAAAGCCCCAACGAGCCGTCCTGCCGCCGTACGCAACCACGGTGAGGTTCCACCCAGCCTCCGCAAAGGCAGTCACGTAGTCGTCACTCGCACGCGCAACCAAAGAGTCACCGATAAGCAAAGCCTCTGGTGCTGGCGCACAAAGCGGGGTCTCAGCCCTGACAGATTCGGACGCAGCGACGGGTGCGACGGCGGCCGGGAAGCCCAGCCCCAGAGAGACCACCAGAGTGAGCAAAGACGCGGCCTTCATTACGACCCAGCGCATGCCTACCTGCCCTCCGCCTACAGAGCTCTCATCCTATCGGGGGAAGGTCGCACATTCGCTACTGATGTGAGGTTCAGAATTCCTCGTCGCGTGCAAAAGGGGCAAGTAC
>CAFBMR010000002.1_pt1 | contig 54705 bp, 49 predicted proteins | sample 7269021 | NCBI WGS metagenome assembly CAFBMR01 (sample SAMEA6814071, study PRJEB35770) | uncultured Actinomycetes bacterium | biome: Freshwater; feature: Freshwater reservoir; material: water | place: Czech Republic | collected 2017-05-23 | depth 30m m
AAGAAGGCGACTGCGAAGAAGGCTGTAAAGCGCACTGCGAAGAAGGCCGTAAAGCGCACCGCCAAGAAGGCGACTGCGAAGAAGGCTGTAAAGCGCACTGCGAAGAAGGCCGTAAAGCGCACCGCCAAGAAGGCGACTGCGAAGAAGGCTGTAAAGCGCACTGCCAAGAAGGCCGCTCCCCGCAAGGCCGCTGCGAAGCGTCCGGCGAAGCGTGCCGCCAAGAAGGCCTAAGTCCTTCACGTAATGAAGCCCGGCTCCTTATGGAGCCGGGCTTCATTCATTCCAGAGCTAGTTGTCGTCCTCGCGGTCCTGCGCATCTGTGCGTGAATGCATCCGCTCCAGCGCACCCTCAGCCTCGGCACGAGTTGCGTAGGGCCCAAGGCGATCGAGGTTTCCCTCGCCGAGGCCCTGCTCCACTTGTTGGGTAGTGAGGTTGAACCACCACTGCTCATTCATGTCGCCCACGCCGGTGTCCATGGTTACTCCTCTTTTTGACACGTCGGATATCGCGCCCCATCGTCCCAAAGACTCTCTGCGACGCTCACACCGGAACCCGTTTACACTGGCGAACATGTTGAAGCAAGGTGTGGTGTCATCCCGGCGGACGGTGCCTGCGCACATTGCGCGGCCCGAATATGTCGATAAGCCCCGCCCAACTCCTTATGACGGCCCCGAGGTCAAGGACGCTGACACCATCGCGGCAATGCGTGTGGCGGGCCGAATCGCTGCGCAAGCCCTCGCTGCGGTCGGAGCCGCAATCGCCCCAGGGGTGACCACCGACTTCCTCGACCAGGTGGGGCATGAGTTCCTGCTCGATCACGGCGCCTATCCGTCCACCCTCGGCTATCGCGGGTTCCCCAAGTCGTTATGCACGTCGCTCAATGAGGTCATTTGCCATGGGATACCCGACTCCACCGTGCTGGAAGACGGAGACATCTGCAACATCGACATCACTGGTTTCATCGGCGGCGTTCACGGCGACACAAACGCCACCTTTCTCGTGGGTGACGTCGATGAGGCGTCGCGACTCCTCGTGGAACGCACTCACGAGGCGATGATGCGCGGAATCAAGGCGGTCGCTCCCGGGCGCCCACTCAATGTTGTCGGTCGGGTCATCGAGAGCTACGCAAAGCGATTCGACTATGGCGTCGTACGTGACTTCACCGGACACGGCATTGGTACCTCGTTTCACACCGGCTTGGTCGTGCCCCACTACGACGACCCGGCCTTGAACGTGACCATCGAGGAAGGCATGACCTTCACCATTGAGCCGATGCTGACCCTCGGCACCCACGACTACGAAATCTGGTCAGACGGGTGGACAGTCGTCACTCAGGACCGGCTTCGCACCGCGCAGTGGGAACACACCATCTTGGTAACTTCCAGCGGCGCTGAGATCCTGACGCTCCCCTAGCCGCCAGATTTCGTACGATTTTCAACTACCGCCTAGACTAAAGACGTGGACACGACACCCCGTTGGTTGAACGAGAACGAGCAGCGGGCCTGGCGTGCCTGGATCGCCTCATCCCAACTTCTCCTTGACCGCCTCAGCCGAGACATCCAAGAACAGCATGGGCTCACGATGGCCGACTACGAGATTCTCGTACGTCTCTCTGAGGCCGCGGATCACCGCGTACGGATGAGTGATCTTGCCGATCGCACGCTTGCATCGCGCAGTCGCCTGTCGCACCAGATTGATCGGATGGAAAAGCGTGGCTTCGTCCTTCGTGAACAATGCACAGATGACAAGCGTGGCCAATTCGCGGTGTTGACCGAAACTGGCTGGCAGACTCTTGTCGCAGCGGCACCCGATCACGTCGAGAGCGTGCGGACCCACTTGGTCGACGTTCTCTCCCCCGCCGAGTTCGCTGCGCTCGGTGTCGCCTGCGAGAAGATCCTAGGAGGACTTCATGACTGATCACGGCTCGGTTGTTGTCTATGGTGCCGAATGGTGCGGGGATTGCCGCCGTTCCAAGGCGCAACTCGAGCGCTTGGGAATCGACTTTGATTATCGGGACGTAGCCGCGAATGACGCGGACAAGGACGAAGCCATTGCGATTTGTGGTCGTCAATCAATCCCGGTGATTGTTCTTCCCGATGGATCACACCTCGTGGAGCCGTCAAACCCGCAACTCGAGTCAGAGTTGCGTCGCTTGTCGCTCATCGACTGACGCGAGTGAATCTCAGGGCGGCGGACGAGTCACCCTGTAAGCCGGATTCTGTCCCCGAAGGGGGCGATCATCCATCTGGGATCACCGTTGCCGGTGACCTCATGCGGTCTACCCGCGGATGCCTGATTGCTCAGGATGAGCGGGCCGCTCATCATCCGCGCAGCTGCACGCAGCCTTTTGACCTTGCTCCGGGTGGGGTTTGCCTAGCCACACCGATCACTCGGCATGCTGGTGGTCTCTTACACCGCCGTTTCACCCTTACCGACTCCGGAGAGCCGGCGGTCTGTTTTCTGTGGCACTTTCCCGTGGGTTGCCCCAGGTGGCCGTTAGCCACCACCTTGCCCTGTGGAGTCCGGACTTTCCTCGACAGATTTTACCTGCCGCGACCGCCCGAGCGACTCGTCCGCCGCCTTGCAAGGATAGCCCCGTGCTGATCCTGCTCCCACCCAGCGAGTCAAAATCGTCGCCAGATGGAGGTCCCCGACTCAATCTCACGGAACTCTTCGCTCCAGAACTGACTAAAGTCCGCCGGCCGCTTCTCGACGCGTTAATCCGCATGTGCGCCAAAGAGCCGCGAGTCGCCCTACGTAATCTTGCTCTCAGCGACCGCCAGGTCGGCGAGGTACACCGCAATACGGCGATCAAACAAGCCCCCTGTGCGCCCGCTGCGGAGATCTACACCGGTGTCCTATTCGACGCCCTGTGCCTATCTAATCTCCCGCGTGCCGCTCGCTCACGGGCCAACGAACGAGTTCTCATCGCGTCGGCCTTATTTGGCGCCATACGCCCGGAGGATCTCATCCCGGCTTACCGTCTCTCGGCAAGTTCACGCGTGCCGGGCATTGACTCACTCAACCGCATGTGGAAGTCGCCACTTGGCCTCGCGCTGGAGACTCGGGCTGATGGAAGAGTCGTCTTGGATTTGCGCTCTAGCGACTACGCCGCATTGGCTCAGGTGCCCAGTTCCCTTGCCGAACGCACTGTCATCGGCAAGGTGGTGGATTCATCCACCGGCCGGAAAATCGCAGTGAGCCATTTCAATAAGGCAACTAAGGGCTACTTGACTAGGGAACTTCTACGCAGCGCAAAGACTCCACGCACACCGGACTCCTTGGCGGCAATGTGCGAAGCAGCGGGATTCGAAGTCAACTTGCTCGAGCCGAGCAAAGTCGATGCTCCATGGACACTCGAGATTGAACAGCACCACGGCTGAGACTCCGAGATTAACCAAGGTGACGAGTGTGCGTCGCTTCCGCAAACCCGAGCAGGGAAGCGTGCCCGTCGGAAAACCAGGAAATCGTAGAGATGGAGCAGGGCGAAAGTTCCATTCGAAACACCGACTGCAATGGGGCCTCGAGCGCTCTTCCCACCAGGATCTTCGTGGGAGTCACGTGACTTATCACGGCAACGCGAAGCCCGTGGTGTCTGGCGATGATGTCTCGTCGGGCCTCTTCCACCCGAGATCGAACCTCGTTGAACGTCTCGCCCCCCGGCGGAGCGACATCTGCTGAAGACAGCCATGCGCGCAGTTGCTCTGGCCAACGTTCGTTGATCTCGGCGTACGTGCAGCCATCCCATTCACCATATGACGCCTCAGCGATACCGCCATGAATCTCCAGCGGGCAACCCAATGCGTCCGCCACAAACCCGGCTGTCTGTCGGGTACGGAGCAGCGGAGAGGTCACCACGATGTCTGCCCCACCACGAGCGATGAGTTCTGCGGCGAGCGCCTTGGCCTGAGCCTGTCCCAAGTCGGTCAGCGGAAGGTCTGCTCCCCCACTTCCACTAAATCGCTTCTCAGCCGTGTATTCGGTCACCCCATGTCGGCAGATAAGCGTGGTGGTGGATATGCCGAGATTCCCCGCCCAGCCAAGCTTTGGCGTAGTGGGCGCGGGTGCAGGGTCGCTTTGTGGGCGCACCAGGATTCGCCCGCTGCCACCGGCTCGCACATCATCGAGACTCATGTTGACTAGGCGATCCGCAGTTGTGTTCTTCTCCCGCGGAATCCACTCGTAGGTCACGTGCGTCTGATCAAAAGCCGCATGGGCCGCCTTGACGAGATCCTTCATGTTGGCGTTCTTGACTTGCCATCGACCGCTCATCTGCTCGACGACGAGCTTGGAATCCATGCGCACTTCAATGGATGCGCTCGGATCGATGTGAGCACATTCATGCAAGCCAGCGACGAGACCGCTGTATTCGGCCACGTTATTGGTGGTCTCACCTACATAGTCCGCTAATTCGGCGAGGAGGACTCCGGAGATCGCATCGATCACAACTGCGCCATAAGCGGCCGGACCCGGATTGCCGCGCGAGCCACCATCGGCCTCAATGATGAAACGGCGCACGAAACTACAGGCCCGACTCGGCGGTGCGGATCAGAATGCGACGGCACTCTTCGCAGCGCAACAGTTCGTGAGAAGGCGCCTCGCGAATGCGATTGATGTCCACTGCCGTGAGTTCCATGTGACAGCCCTCGCAGCGTCCGCGGTGCAATGCGGCAGCTGCCACACCGTCATGATCGGCCCGCAACTTCTCGTAGAACTTGAGCAAATCTGCGGGGACCTCACCAGCCATCAACGCCCGCTCATTCGTGAGTTCGGCTCTCTCTACACCAAGGGCATCGGCGGCGACATCCCGAGCCTCATTCGCTGCTGCCGAATCGACAGCAAGACCATCACGTCGAGTCACGAGCGCCGCAAGCTCGTGTTCTGCAATCTCCACGCGCTCCATGATCTCGATCTCCACATCCTCGAGATCGGCCTGTCGACGCGCAAGTGAGCCGAGCTCATGTTGGAGGTTCTCCAACTGCTTGGGATCGTTGATGCTGCCGGAGTCGAGCAAATGTTGATCCTTAGATACCCGTTGGCGCACCAACTCGACATCAGCATCGGCCCGGTTCTGCTCACGCCGAAGATCGAAGAGGGCGGCTTCGGCACCAGCGATCTCGTCGTCAAGCGCCATGACCTCCGCATGGAGGCTAGCCGCAGTGACCGCCTCAGGTAGGGTACGCGCGCGATGGGCGTTGCGGTCTAACTCGCTGTCGACCTTCTGCAGGTCCAACAACCGGATCTGAATGAACGGATCGATGTTCAGGGCATGCTCCTCAGATGTGCGGTCCACGGATCGGTCACGATTCGCGACACGTCCACCGTAGCGCCCGGCAGCCCCACGCGAAGAACCCGCGCAAGGTCCTCCAGCCACGGCCACTCTGATGCCCAGTGGGACACGTCGATGACGGCGCATCCTCCGGCGAGGACGTGGTCCTGGATGCGGTGGTGCTTGAGATCAGAGGTGACGTAGACGTCAGCCCCTGCAGCGGTCGCGGCGCTCAACAACGAGTCACCTGAGCCCCCACAGACGGCCACTCGAACCACCCGATGTGACGCGTCACCAGCGACTCGTACGCCGTGGGCGGTCCCTGGCAGATCAGCAGCCACACGATTCGCGAAATCTCCCAAGCTCATCGGCTCGGCCAAAGAACCAATGCGACCGAGTCCAGTTTTCGGATCGCTGAGCGGGGATAGCGGTACACAATCGTGAACACCGAGCGCGGCGGCGAGTGCGTCGGAAACACCAGGGAATGCGTTGTCTGCATTCGTGTGTGCGTTAGCCAGCGCGATGCCCGCTCGAATGAGGTCGTGCACAGTTCGGCCCGCGACGGTGTCAGCTGCCACCGAGGTCACACCACTCAGAAAGAGCGGGTGGTGGGTGACGATCATGTTGTACGAACCTGCAGCGGCTTGCGCGACAACCGCAGGCACGGGGTCGACTGCCAGCAGGATCCGCAGCGCCGGAGCAGCCGGATCACCACAGATGAGCCCGAAGGCGTCCCAACCCTCAGCCAGTTCCACCGGATAGGCGTCGGCGATCACCCCCAGAGCATCAGCCACCGTGGCCGTATTGAGGGATGCCTGCATGGCTGAAGGTTAGCCGTAGATGGCATGATTCAGCCGCGGGCCTGTAGCTCAGTTGGTTAGAGCGCTTCCCTTACAAGGAAGATGCCGGGGGTTCGAGTCCCTCCAGGCCCACCACACCTACCAAGGCCAAGCCCTAGCGCTTGGCCTTGGGCGCAACCAGACGAGTGCCCTGCCAGTCTCGCGAGGCGCTCACGGTGGAGGTCTGCTGCAATCCGGCTGTCGGAGCAGCATCAGCGATGTCTTCGGGCTCCACGTGTCCGGGTCGGCCGGGCTTGGGCGTAAATAGCCAAATAACGCCGCTATCCGTGAGCGGTGCGAGTGCGTCCACTAAAGAATCCACGAGGTCACCATCGCTGTCGCGCCACCATAAAATTACGACATCGACAACATCGTTGTGGTCCTCGGCAACCAGCTCGAGCCCCTCGACACTCGCTAGTGCGGCGCCCACTTCCTCGGCAACATCATCGTCGTAACCCACCTCCCAGACACTGCTGCCTGGCACGAGACCCATCTTCGCCGCGAACGACGTCCCCTCCGCTGGCGCGGTCACGATTCTCCTTCGGTCGGGCACCACTGAACGATGCGTGGGGTTAGTCCACCGGAATGGGGCCCCAAGCGCAAGCCCCATGAGAAAAATTCGTCAGAGAAATTCCGGATTCACACTCACATAGGCCAAGATGGACCCAGTCCGCAGGATCGGCGATCCCGAGCCTGCCCACGATGGAGGGTCCCACCATGACCGCACGTCAAGATGCATTTCGTGAATACGAGCCACTGATCCCGGCCGGGCTACCCAGCCAGTATGTCGACGTTGATCCAGACGAGACACAGGAGTGGACGAGGGCCCTCGATCAGGTTGTCGACTCCGCAGGTGCCCAGCGCGCCCGATATCTCATGCTCTCGCTTCTCCGACGTGCGGATGAGCGCAATGTCGGTGTGCCCAGTCTGCGCAGCACCGACTACATCAACACGATCCCGCCCGAGCACGAGCCGTGGTTCCCGGGTGATGAAGACATCGAACGAAAAATTCGTTCCTACATTCGCTGGAATGCCGCGATCATGGTTCATCGCGCGCAACGGCCCGGTGTCGGAGTGGGTGGACACATCTCCACCTACGCCTCAGCATCCACGTTGTACGAAGTCGGTTTCAACCACTTCTTCCGCGGTCCCGATCACGTCGGTGGCGGAGATCAAGTGTTCTTCCAGGGCCACGCCTCCCCCGGCATCTACGCGCGCGCCTTCCTCGAGGGACGTCTGAGCGAGGGACAACTAGACGGGTTCAGGCAGGAGCTCACTCAGCCTCAATCCCTTCCCTCGTATCCGCATCCGCGTCTCATGCCGTGGTTCTGGCAGTTCCCCACGGTCTCCATGGGGCTAGGACCTCTCCATGCGATTTACCAGGCCCGCTTCAATCGCTATCTCCACGACCGAGGCATTAAAGACACGAGCCAGCAGCGGGTGTGGGCATTTCTAGGCGACGGCGAGATGGACGAGGTCGAGAGCATCGGCGCCATCGGCCTCGCGGCACGAGAGCGTCTCGACAATCTGACCTTCGTGGTCAACTGCAACCTGCAACGACTCGATGGACCGGTCCGCGGCAACGGAAAGATCATTCAAGAACTTGAGTCGGTTTTCCGCGGTGCCGGATGGAATGTTCTCAAGGTGGTGTGGGGCCGCAATTGGGATCCCCTACTCGCGCAAGATCGCGAGGGTGCGCTCGTCAACATCATGAACTCCACACCCGACGGTGACTTCCAAACGTACAAAGCCGAAGACGGTGCATTTGTCCGCGAGAACTTCTTTGGTCGCGACCCTCGCACCGCAGCACTCGTGTCGAGTTACTCAGACGAGCAGATCTGGGCGCTTCAGCGAGGCGGTCATGACTATCGCAAGCTCTACGCGGCCTATCGCGCAGCGACGGAGACGCAAGGCCAACCAACCGTCATCCTCGCTAAGACCATCAAGGGCTGGACCTTGGGATCTCACTTCGAGGGACGCAACGCCACTCATCAGATGAAGAAACTCAGCCTCGAAGATTTGAAGGAGTTTCGCGATCGCCTGCGCGTACCGATTGCTGATGACGCCATTGATGCAAAACTTCCGCCCTATTTCCACCCGGGTGTTGACAGCGAGGAATACCGGTATTTGCTCGACCGCCGACGCAAGCTCGGTGGAGGCGTACCGGAGCGGAGGGTTCGCAGCAAGCCGCTACCCATGCCTGAGGATTCGGCATTCGACACGATCCGACACGGCTCCGGCAAACAACAGGTCGCCACAACAATGGCTTTTGTCCGACTTTTGAAAGACCTTATGAAGGATCCACAGATCGGCGAGCGCTTTGTACCGATCATCCCCGATGAGGCGCGCACATTCGGAATGGATTCCCTCTTCCCCACGGCACAGATCTACTCACCTTTCGGACAGCGCTACACCTCGGTAGACCGCGAACACATCCTCAGCTACAAGGAATCGACAACCGGTCAGATCCTGCACGAAGGCATCAACGAGGCGGGTTCCGTCGCTTCATTCATTGCCGCGGGTTCTGCCTACTCCACTCACGGTGAGCCCATGATTCCGATCTACATCTTCTACTCGATGTTCGGTTTTCAGCGCACAGGCGATGCGTTTTGGGCCGCGATGGACCAGATGTGCCGGGGCTTCGTACTCGGGGCTACCGCAGGCCGCACCACACTCAACGGTGAAGGCCTGCAACATCAAGACGGTCATTCAATGTTGCTTGCCTCCACGAACCCCGCAGTCGTCGCCTACGACCCGGCGTTCTCCTACGAAATCGCACACATCGTTAAAGACGGTCTGCGACGTATGTACGGCGAGAACTCCGAAAACATCTACTACTACCTCACTGTGTACAACGAGCCCTATGTGCAACCCGTTGAACCGGCAGACGTGGACGTCGAAGGAATCATCCGCGGCATGCATCTCATCTCACCGGCGAAAGAGAACTCCACTCCTCGGGCACAACTACTGGCGTCAGGCGTGGGAGTCAATTGGGCATTGAAGGCCCAGCAGTTGCTCCATGAAGATTGGGGCATCAACACCGACCTGTGGTCGGTGACTTCTTGGAACGAGTTGCGCAGAGACGGTCTCGAGGTCGACCGATATAACCTCCTCAACCCCATGTCCGAACGTCGCACGGCGTACGTCACCCAGCGGCTCGCCCATGCGCCCGGACCCGTAATCGCCGTCTCAGACTGGATGAGGTCCGTGCAAGATCAGATCCGCGAGTGGGTGCCACAGCCGTTTGTTTCTTTAGGCACAGACGGTGCCGGCATGTCCGACACTCGCGGGGCTTTGCGCCGCCACTTCCTCGTGGATGCCGAGTCGATCGTGACGCAGACATTGTCGATTCTGGCTCAGACTGGTGAGGTCGGAGTCGAACGAGTAGCCCAAGCAATCGATCGGTATCGTCTTAATGATCCATCGGCGGCGGATGCAGGCAACACGGAAGGAGCTAGTTGATGTCCAGTAAACGGGACCCCCAGCGCTACCTGAAGTACCTCGCGGCCGAACGCAATGCGATCCTGCTCTATGGCGCCCTTGCCGCTCAGGCAACGGGCGATCGGCGAGAAGCGCTTTTGGAGTTAGTGGAGATCGAGGCGCAGCATGCTCAGCACTGGATCGACATGCTCAAAGCCAATGGTGTCGAAGTCCCCCCCGCGCCCGAGCGTCTAGATCCCGACGATGCGGCCCTCGTGGCCCGCGCCCGCGCTGCCGGCCTTGACTCAGTTTTAGCCACCCTGGAAGAGACCGAGGGTGTCAACGCCGATATTTATGATGATGAACCTGATGCCCCTGCCGTCATGAGCAGCGAAGAACGCATCCACATGCGCGTCTTCCAGCAGATGCAAGACGGCTCCCCGCTCACGGCACTCAGCGAGGCACCTCGCTCTGTGGACTTCGGTGAGACATGGCATCGGGGTGATCGCACGGGATCTGTGCGCGCTGCCATCTTCGGCGTGAGTGACGGCCTTGTGTCCAACACCGCACTGGTCATGGGATTCGCCGGGGCAGTGAGCGATCCGAAGGTGGTCCTATTCGCCGGCATCGCCGGACTCCTGGCCGGCGCTTTTTCCATGGCAGCGGGTGAATACATCAGCGTGGCGAGCCAGCGAGATCTCTTCCGTCGCGAGATCGAGACCGAAGCTGCCGAACTCCGCGACAAGCCCGAAGAAGAGCGTCGTGAAATCGAGCTCATTTACCGCGCCAAGGGCATGGACAAGGAGACCGCCCGACGGGCCTCCGAACACATCATGGCGGACCCCGCCAAGGCCCTCGACACTCTTGCGCGCGAGGAACTCGGACTCGATCCATCAGCCCTCGGATCGCCTATCCGGGTGGCCTTCTCAAGTTTCATCGCTTTCGCCCTCGGGGCCGTTGTAGTCGTGATTCCCTACCTCTTCGCCAGCGGAGGGCTCGCCCTCGGGCTCGCGATCGCGATGTCCCTTACCTCCATGCTGGTCGTCGGTGGTCTCGTGGGCAAATTCTCCGGGAGGAACATGGGAGTCGCCGCCCTGCGGCAACTTGGAGTCGGGGCCGGTGCCGCGACCGTCACCTTCCTCATCGGACTCGCCGTTAGCCACTTCACGGGCCTTTCGGCTACCGGCGGGTAGCCTCGGTCTTCCGCTAAGTTGTGACCTGCTCGTTACTCGCGGGCACTCGATACGTCGAAAGGCGCTTTTCGTGCTCGTCGTGGTTTGCCCCGGTCAAGGTTCACAGACTCCAGGTTTCCTCCGCCCATGGCTGGAGATGCCCGAGGTCTCTGCACGCCTGAAGTGGCTGTCTACGGTCGCCGAGATCGACCTCATTGAGCATGGCACCAATTCCGATGCCGACACGATCCGCGATACGGCCATTGCGCAGCCCCTGCTGGTCGGCGCTGGCCTGGTGACACTCCTCGAGCTCTTCCCTCATCCCGCCGACGCATTTCGACGCATTGGTGCAGGCGCGGGCCATTCCGTCGGTGAAATCACCGCGGCTGCAGCTGGCGGAGTTCTCACGGCCGAGCAGGCCATGGTGTTCGTGCGTGAACGTGGCCGAGCAATGGCGGCCGCATCCGCCCGGACCCCAACCGGCATGAGCGCTGTGCTGGGTGGCGACCCCGATGAGGTCGTCGCAAAAGCCGAGTCGCATGGGCTTACTGCCGCTAATCGCAATGGTGCTGGTCAGATCGTGGTTGCGGGCACCCTCGAGCAACTCGCAGCATTTGCTGCCGATCCGCCAGAAAAGGCGCGCGTACGCGAGTTGCAGGTCGCCGGCGCTTTCCATACCCATCACATGGAGTCCGCCGTCTCCGTTTTGGGTGGATACGCACGAGCAATTTCCGTGCACGATCCCCGATCACGCCTCATCTCCAATACCGACGGCACTGTCGTACACGATGGACGCAATGTCCTTCGCCGGCTCGTCACACAGGTGGCAAACCCCGTGCGCTGGGACTTGTGCATGGCGACCATGGAAGATCTTGGCGTCACAGCAGTGATCGAGATCCCGCCAGCTGGCGTTCTGACCGGGCTCATCAAGCGGGCTTTGCCGGGGGTGGAGACCCTCGCTGTCAACACCCCGGACGATCTTCAGGCAGCGTGGGACATCATTGCCCGCCACGGCCGAGCCAACCAAATGGAAAGTACTCCGACCTGGCGCATGCTCGTCTCCCCCAGCAAGGGTGCTTTCACTCCCGAACCTCACGTCGTCGCCGGCGCCGAACTCGCTCCCGGTTCTGTGGCGGGCACCGTCACGAGTCGCCGCGAAACCACCAAAATTCTCGCTCCACACGGTGGCGTTGTCGTCGAAGTGCTCGCGCAAGCCGGCGATCCGGTCGCACCCGGGCAACCGCTGGTGCGCTTGCACCCGGTCCCGGGCTCAGAGGACATGTAGTGGCCAAGTTCCGTGCTTCGACCGGTGCTGCGTTCTCTCGAATCATGTCCGTAGGCGCCTACCGACCTGACCGAGTGGTCACGAACGCAGAAATTTGCGAATTGATCGACTCCTCCGATGAGTGGATTCGCGAACGTTCGGGCATCAGAGAACGCAGATGGGCGGCTCCTAATCAAAGTGTCGTCGACCTCGCGTGCGAAGCAGGGCGTATCGCGATTGAGCGTTCCGGCGTTGCGCCAGAGGACATTGGTTTGGTACTCGTCGCCTCGGTGACGCACCCCTATGTCACGCCCTCCGCATCTGCCGAAGTGTCGTGCCGTCTTGGAGCACTAAACGCCGCTGCTACAGACATCAGTTCAGCGTGCGCAGGCTTTTGCTACGGAATCGCCCTAGGCGATGGAGCCATTCGCTCCGGCGCTGCCAAATACGTGCTCCTCATTGGTGTCGAGAAACTCTCGGATTGGACCAGTAAGACCGACCGTGGCACCGCCTTTATTTTCGCCGATGGTGCTGGTGCAGTGATTCTTGGACCATCCGACGAACCTGCAATCGGTCCGGTGGTGTGGGGCGCGTTGGGTGAACAGCGCGAGGCGATCAGCATGACTCAGTCGTTTCTAGAGTACCGGGATCGCGGTGGTGACTTCCCCACCCTCACCATGCAGGGACAAGCTGTATTTCGCTGGGCGATCGGCGACATGAGCAAAGTCGCTGAAGAAGCACTTCGGGCCGCAGGCATCACTGCCGAGGACCTCGACGCTTTCCTGCCACATCAGGCCAACATGCGCATCACCGACGCCCTCGTAAAGGCGATCAAGCTCCCGGCCCATGTGCCCGTCGCCCGCGATATCGAATTCACCGGAAACACCTCAGCTGCCTCAATCCCGCTTGCGATGGATCGGATGCTGTCTGATGGTCACATCCCCTACGGTGGTACCGCTTTGATGATCGGATTTGGGGCTGGGCTCGTCTATGCATCTCAAGTCGTAACACTTCCACCCGCACCACAGCACCACTAGTCATTCAACTCACCTGTTTCACCACACACCGAAAGGCACACCATGGCAAACGCAGAGATCCTCGCTGGCCTCGCCGAGATCGTCAACGACGTCGCAGGCGTCCCGGTCTCCGACATCAGCGCCGAAAAGTCCTTCACTGATGATCTGGATATCGATTCGCTTTCAATGGTCGAGGTCGTCATGGCAGCTGAAGACAAGTGGGGCGTCAAGATTCCCGACGATGCAGTCAAGAACCTCAAGACTGTCGGCGATGCCGTCAACTTCATCGAGAGCGCCCAGGGCTGATCGCCCCGAACTACATCGGAGAATTCTGTGAGTCGCAATGTTGTCGTCACCGGCCTGGGGGCCACCACGCCCCTAGGCGGTGACGTCCCGTCCACCTGGGCACGTCTACTTCGTGCCGAGCCTGCCTTTGGCCCAACTCCAGCGGACTGGCATCAGGATTTGCCATGCAAGATCGCTGCATTCATGGCCGTTGATCCAGACACCGTGCTCGATCGGGTCGAAGCTCGCAAGATGGACCGCTGTGAGCAGGCTGCTGTAGTGGCATCCCGCGAAGCATGGGCAGATGCGGGCAGCCCAGAAGTTGATCCACTACGACTTGGCGCAGTCATGGCAACGGGCATCGGCGGCATTCTCTCGATGCTCGGCGCCTACGACCTCCTGTTGGAGCGCGGCCCGTCGCGCATTTCCCCGCATACCGTGCCCATGCTGATGCCCAATGGACCCGCAGCGTTCGTGGGCCTTGATCTTGGCGCTCTAGCTGGCGTGCACAGCCCCGTGAGCGCATGTGCTTCTGGCGCGGAAGCCATTGCGTATGGCGCAGAGATGATCCGCAATGGCCGCGCAGATATCGTCGTCGCTGGCGGCACTGAAGCAGCCATTCATCCGCTGACAATGTCCGGGTTCTCTGCCATGCGGGCACTCTCTACGCGCAACGACGACCCCAACGCTGCATCGCGTCCGTACGACACTGAGCGTGATGGATTTGTCATGGGTGAAGGTGCTGGCGCGCTCGTGCTCGAGGCTGAAGAATTCGCACGGGCGCGTGGTGCTCGCATTTACGCCTACGTCGCGGGTGCAGGCCTCACCGCTGACGGTCACCACATAGCTCAACCAGACCCCGAAGGACTCGGCGCAGCTCGAGCGATGCGCTACGCGCTCACAGAAGCCGATCTCAGCCCACTCGACATCGTGCACGTCAACGCGCACGCGACCTCGACCCCGCAGGGCGACGTCGCCGAGGCCATGGCCATTCGTTCGGCGTTAGGCCCCAACTCGCAGGCCATCATTAGCGCGACAAAATCGATGACCGGCCACATGTTGGGTGGCGCCGGATCAGTGGAGTCTGTCTTCACGATCCTTGCGCTCTACAACCGCTTGGCTCCCCCAACTGCCAATTTGCACAACCTTGACCCGCAGGTCGATCTTGACGTGACGCGATCGCAACCGCGAGCGCTTCCATCCGGCGACATCGCCGCTCTAAAGAACTCATTTGGGTTCGGCGGGCACGACGTAGCCGTTGCGTTCAGGAGTGCCTAGTGAGTGACGACCTCGACGTACGTTCACCCTTAGTGCGACTCGGTGCATTCTTCGACAACGGCGAATTCACCCTCGTCACACCCGCGGATGATCGAGGTGCAGTCAGCGCCGTGGGTTACATCAGTGGCGCCAATGTCGTCGCATTCGCCACCGATCCCACGGTCCAAGGTGGGGCGATGGGCACAGATGGCTGCCGCGCAATCGTGGCCGCCTACGACCGTGCCGTTGCAGACAATGCCCCCATCGTCGGGCTTTGGCATTCCGGTGGCGCGCGTCTGCGTGAAGGAGTGGCGAGTCTCGACGGAGTGGGTCGTGTTTTCGCGGCCATGACGCGCGCTTCAGGTCGAGTCCCCCAGATTTCAGTCGTCTTGGGACCAGCAGCTGGCGGTGCTGCATACGGCCCAGCACTCACCGACATCGTGATCCTTGCCCCCGAGGGCCGAATTTTCGTCACCGGTCCTGAGGTAGTTCGCTCCGTCACTGGCGAAGACGTCGACATGCTCCGTCTAGGTGGCCCAGAACCACATGGTCGTCGAAGCGGCGTCGTCCACATCGTTGCTGAGTCTGAAGAAGATGCACTCGAGCAGGCCCGCAAATTGTGCCTACTTCTTGGTCGGCAAGGCTCACTCGACCTTGACGCAGTTGAAGACACCGATCTTGGCGCATTTCTCCCTGACTCAGCGCGGCGCGCGTACGACGTACACCCGCTCGTCTTCGGATTCTGCGATCCGGGCTCCGTCGTCGAACTTCATGAGCGCTGGTCTCCCAATATTGTCACTGCTCTGGGACGCCTCAGTGGCCGCACCATTGGAGTGGTGGCCAATAATCCCCTGCGACTTGGCGGCTGCTTGGACTCCTCAAGTGCCGAAAAGGCCTCGCGCTTCGTGCGCATGTGTGACGCGTTCGCTGTGCCACTCGTCGTGTTAGTTGACGTACCGGGCTATCTCCCAGGAGTCGGGCAAGAGTGGGAAGGCGTGGTCCGACGCGGCGCCAAATTGCTGCACGCTTTCGCCGAGTGTGTTGTGCCGCGCGTAACAGTCGTGACACGCAAGGCATACGGCGGCGCATACGTCGCTATGAACTCTGCTTCGCTTGGTGCAACTCGTGTATTTGCCTGGCCAAATGCCGAGGTGGCAGTCATGGGTTCGGTCGCTGCTGTGCGCATTTTGCATCGACGCCGGCTCGCCGAACTGAGCGACGAGCAACAGCGAGCCGAGATGGAACTCGAACTCGCGGCCGAGCACGAAGTGATCTCCGGTGGAGTAACCCGAGCAGTCGAGTTGGGATTTGTTGACGAAATCGTTGCTCCTTCTGAGACGCGTCGAAGAGTCGCAAAGGTCATCCTCGACACACCCGGTGTCCGCGGCCTGCACGGCAACATCCCGCTGTAGCGCTAAATGGCGTTGTGCAGTCTCGCGTGTGAGGCGTGCCCACCAGCCATGCGATAGGGCTCTAGAGCCCGGTCCCACTCCGCACCGAGAAGCTTCTCCAGCTCTGCCCGCAAATCTCCATCGCTCGCCAGCGCCGCGCGGATCCGGTCCTCGTGGATCATGACGTCGCCGTACGGACCGGTCGCTGCGCGATAAATACCCAGCTCAGGAGTCGAGGAGAAACGTTCAGCCTCGTGGCCCTCTGACGCCTCTTCAGTCACTTCGAACCTCAGGTCCGGAAACGCCCGCAAGGCGCTGGCCAGACGGGCTGCGGTGCCTGCTGGGCCAGACCATGAGTGCTCGGCGCGCACGGTGCCCGGATGAACGGGTTGGGGCGCCCAATCTAGGCGAACGTCCCGCCCTAATTCAGCAGAAAACGCCCACTCCACATGGGGGCATACCGCTCGAACACATGCGTGTACATAGACCACGCCACGGGTACGCGACATCACTCACCTCTCATCAGTTTCGCCTTCCCCAGCGTCCTGATCGAAGTAAGTCACACCAGTGTAACCCCGGTCACATGGTGTGTGGCAAATCCACTAGTCCAGCGCGAGCACCCGGGCAACTAGCCGGGCGGCCTGCCCGCCCTCTTCTAGGGCGATCCCGAGGGCTCTGGGCACGTCTAGATCGTCCAAGAGCGCTGCAGAGATGGCCGCCACTGCGGTCTCGGAGCCTCCTCGACGGCCAGCAGCTGCATGGAGGGAATCGAGTTGTCCCTCAGCGATGTCCAGACCGGCCATGGTGAACTCCCAAGGCGCTGCCCAGGGGCGATCTGTGAGGAGCAGTCGGAGCGCAGCCGCCCGATGTCCTTCGAGGAGGTCTGAGACGAGCACCAAATTGCCGGTGGACTTCGCCATCTTCTCGCCGTCGACCATGACGGTGCCGACATGCATCCAGGCCCGCGCGAAGGGGGCCACACCAGTGGCCGCCTCGGCTTGGGCTGCTTCATAGGCATGGTGCGGGAACGCGAGATCGGCCCCGCCCGCGTGAATGTCCAAGGATGAACCGAAGGTGCGCAAGACCATCGCGGTGCACTCTGCATGCCAGCCGGGTCGACCAGGCCCCCACGGACTTGGCCAGGACGGGTCGTCCGCTGCACTCGCGCGCCACACCGGCACGTCAAGGGCGTCTTCCTTTTGTGGGTCGTCAGGATTTTCACCGAAACGAGCACACGCCGCAAGGGCCACCTCACGCGATAGTGCATTGCGCGCAGGCACTTCGCCTCCGCGGAAATACACCGTGCCATTGCGCTCATAGGCAGCGCCGACGCTAAGTAAGACTTCGGCAAGTCGAATAACTGCGTCAATGTTTTGGTGCGCACGCGGTTCAAAGTCTGGGCGCCGCACATGCAGATCAGACATGTCGCGGTCGAATCGGTACTGCTGCATCGCGGCAAACTCGTCGTAGGGCGCTCCCGCACGCAACGCTGCCGCTGTGAGCACATCATCCACATCGGTGATGTTGCGCGTGAGCAGAACCTCCAACCCTGAATGCCGTAGCGCTCGGGTCAGGGTGTCGACCCACACGAAGGTCGCTGCGTGGCCGAGGTGCGTCACGTCATAGGGCGTGATTCCGCAGGAGTAGATGCGAACCGGACCGACCAGTGGAACCTCGCGGCCTCCTAGGCGCAGCGGGCCTGCGGCAATCGAATCGTGCGTCATAGGGATGAGGTTACTCGCGCTAGCCTCGCTCGTATGGGTAGCCAGCCACTCCACGAACTAGTCCATCCTTCGTGGCTGCCGATTCTCCTGCCCCATGAGGCAGCCTTGGAACGTATCGGCGAGCGATTGTGCGCAGAGACCACTGCCGGCCGGGCTTGGCTTCCGGAGAGCAATCTCGTCCTTCGAGCCTTTCGAATGCCCCTTCCAGAAGTCCGGGTACTCATCGTGGGCCAAGATCCCTACCCAACGCCTGGCCATCCGGTCGGTCTCTCCTTTTCTGTCGCGCCGGACGTGCGACCACTCCCACGAAGTCTGCGCAACATCTTCCAGGAACTTCACTCCGATCTGGGGCTGGTCGCACCCCCACATGGCGATCTGACGGCATGGAGCGATCGTGGGGTCTTGCTACTTAACCGAGTCCTGACCGTGGGCGCGGGTCAAGCCGGCAGCCACCGAGGATGGGGTTGGGAGTCCATCACTAATGCCGTAGTGCAGGGACTCGCGCAACGTGGCGGCCCCTTGGTCGCAATCCTGTGGGGCAAAGAAGCGCAGGCGGTTTCTGGTCTGCTCGGGGACGTGCCCATTATTGCCAGCGCACACCCGAGCCCGCTGAGTGCTCACCGAGGCTTTTTCGGTTCACGCCCGTTTAGTCGCGCGAACCAACTGCTCATCGAATCAGGTGCTGAGCCGATCGATTGGTCTACAGATACCGCCTGATCACTCCGCAGCGATCGCGGCCAGGACTGGTTCGAGCATCCCCGGCTTCACCGTGCCAATAACACGGGCAGCAACTCGGCCTTGCTTGTCGATCACTACCGTGCTCGGGACAGCTTCTGGTGGAACCGTGGGGATCGTAAGGAGAATCGAAGCACCGCGATCTACGATGCTGGGATAGGGAATCTTGTAGGTCGAGATCATCGCGTTGGCTTCATCTGGCTGATCTTTGACGTCTAGACCGACAAAAACCACATCCTGTTGCGCAGTGGCGAGGCTGACCAATACTGGAAGCTCCTCCTTGCAGGGCTCGCACCAGGAGGCCCAGGCATTCAGCACAACGACTTTGCCACGTAGGGAGGAAAGGTCGAGGTAGCCGCCATCGACCGTGACACCACTCACTACTGGCAGTTCTGGTCGATCTCCGGGAGCGAAGACCGACAACCCAAACGTGGAGATATCCGTGCCCGTTGCCGTGGTTACGGCTTCACCACCGGAGCGACCACATCCAGCCAACAACCCTGCAAGTAGGAGCACACCTGCTGCCACGATGAGCCGTCGATTCACGATACGACGATATCCGCTGAATGCTCCTGATCCAGTTTTCGTCCTTTGCGTTCCTCGCTCGAGAACCACTCCACGGCAATAAGCATCATCCAGCCGGCTTCAATGACCATGACCAAAGCCCACATGAGCGCCCCTGCCATTTGCTGATCGGCTTTGGCGTCTGGACCAAACGGTCGACTAGCCTCCGCGAATACGGAATACAGGACCACCGGCGAGAAGTAGATCACGGCCCCCACGATCGCCTCCGGCACCATCATGATGGACATGGATGCGAGGCGGTGGCCTGCAGAAGCGCGGTGCGGCAGCATATTTTTGCCAATCATCGGCAAGTAGTACAGAAATGCTGCGATGAGAAACAACGGCTGCTCGATGAAGATGTCGGCATCATGATTGCGCAGTGCCCAGTCGAAAAACGGGGTGAAGTGCGTGAGGAGCAACACTCCAGCAAAGAAGAGCCAGGTCACCACCGGGTCAGTGATGAAGCGAACCGCTCTACTGCGCAAGATCGGGACCACGTACGCACGTCTGGCCCGCGGACTGCTTGCGCGAACCCACAATGTGACCGGAATGCCAAGCACCAATAGTGGCGCCGCTGCCATCATGACAATGAGATGTTGCGTCATGTGCACCCAGAAAAAGGTGTGCGACCAGGCCGCAAGTGGACCTAGATAGGCGATGCACAACAGTGCCCAACCGCTCATGAACGCGCAGGTGGCTCCAGCGGGCCAACCGCTTCGCGGTGATGCCCTGCGAACTCGCCGAACTCCCCACACGTACGCGATCGGGATGACGAGCAGATTAACCACAACAAAGATGTCAAAGGACCAAGCGGAAAGGAACTCACGCATGGCCGACACGCTCCATTCCGGGTATCTGCACGTTTGGTAGATCAACCCCTCATTTAAGGGTAACCTCGGCTTCTGTGAAGAGGCTGCTGATAGTACTGGGTACCGTAATTGTGGGCATCGGCATCGTTGCCGGTTCGGCCGCTTTTGGACACTGGAAAGCCGCGGAACCCGCCGTCATCAAGGCCGTGGTCGATGGAACCTCGCCGACGCCTGACGGAGACCGCACACACGCCAAGCTCGAATTGGCGATTTACCCGCAATCCTCCGGCGCCGTCCCCGGCCCGCAGCTCAATGACACGGGCGCAAATGTGGCTGCCAACGGCCAAGGGTGGCCCTTCTATTGGCCGTCCACTTCGATTGAGTTGCCCGCAAACTCCGTGGTCGAGGTCACTATTCATCAGTACGACTCGGGCGGCACGATTTACAACCCATGGTTTGCCAAGCCCCAGGGCATCGTGGAGGGTACGTTCACCGTGAATGGCAGTCCCGAAGTGGGAGTCAGCCCCACCAATGTGGCGCACACTTTCACCATTCACCAGTTGCCCGAGGGCAATCAGCCTTACCTGTTTGTCAGTGTCCCGGTCCCGGCTCAGTCGGCGAACGCCCCTACAGACGCAAACGGCTACCCCACTAAGCCCATTGACGTGACATTCACCTTCCGCACTGGTGCGCCGGGTACCTATGTCTGGAACTGCGAGTTCCCTTGCGGAACCTATTACGTCTCGTTTGGTGGCCCCATGAGTCAGCGCGGCTATATGAGCGGAACGGTCAAGGTGGTCTGATGACAATCGATCAGCGTCCCCCCACGGCCGAAGAAGGCCCAGAGGAACCCACAAATCGCCCCACGCCCATGCACCTATTCCGCAACTGGCTCAAGCGTCGGTACGCGAAGCGCCTCATCTGGCTCACCCTGATTATTTCTGCAGGCTGGATTGCCGCGACTTTCCTGGCCGTCTACTTCATGAACATGTCGGGCGGACCGGCCTCCGCGATCATGAGCGAAATCGAACTCACCATGTACGTCTTGGCGTGGGTGTGCGCTCCCCTGATGGGCGTTACGCTTGCCATCGCTCTCTACAGCATGATCGGCGGTTGGGGTCGCGTCAAAGGTGACAAGCAACCCGATCAGGACGGTCCGGGCATCCGCAACAACTCCATTGCCACAATTGGCTGGGCCGTGTGGGTGAGCGCGCTCGCCGCATTCTTGGTCGTGTGGGGTCTGGTTGAACTTGCGAATATCCAAGCATTCGCCAATGGTTCAGTGGCCGCCAACCAACAACCCAACTCCCAGCAGTCGATCACGGTGAATGTGACCGGCCAGCAGTGGGTGTGGACCTTCGCCTACCCCGATCAAAACAAAGTGACAACTGATGTGCTTGTTGTGCCCATCAATACCCCGATCTACTTCAACGTCACCTCAAAAGACGTGGTGCATAGCTTCTGGGTGGTCGAGATGGGCGTCAAGATTGATGCTAATCCTGGCGCCATCACCAACACCGGTTTCACCGCAACAAAGCTGGGAACCTTCAATATCCGATGTGCCGAACTCTGCGGTCTGCACCATGCCTACATGGAGACTCAGGTCAAGGTGGTGACTCAGGACGAATACAACTCCTGGGTCCGTGAGAACGGCGGGGTGAGACTGTCATGACGACGGCCACGGTCACGGTCACAATTCACGAGGCGCCTGACGTGATTCAACCACGACAGCACGGCAAGCCTGGTGGCCTACTTCGCTATTGCAACTTCGTCACCGCCCTCATCCTCGGTATCGTCTTGGCGGCCTTGGCCTACTGGATCACCGGCATGTTCACCACCGGTGAAGCACTCAACGCTAATTTCGTTCCCATCGGCATCAACGTCCAGATCACAGCGATGTACGTCGGCTGGGTCGTGGGATTCATGATCGGCATCGGCGCGTTCGTCGGCCCGATTCGCTGGTTCCTCGGCCGCGATCTCACCCACGCCGACGCCGAATACCTTGCCGGTCGTGGCCAAGGACGAATGAAGTTCTGGAAATACACGACTGATCACAAAATCGTCGGAATTCAGTACCTCATTGTGTCGATGGCCCTGCTGGGCTTTGGTGGACTGCTCGCCATGCTCATTCGCACCGAACTCGGTGTGACGTGGGCCGAACTCTTCAATCCCAACTTCTACAACTCGATCATTGGCACACACGGCATCGTGATGATCATCGCCATGATCGTGGTGGTGTCTGGTCCACTCGGCAACTTCATCGTGCCGATCATGGTCGGTGCTCGCGATATGGCGTTCCCGCGACTCAACGCGCTGAGCATCTGGCTGCTCGTTGCGGCTATTCCACCACTTGCGAGCAACCTTGCGCTCGGTGGCCTCCGCGACGGATGGACCGTCTACCAACCTCTCGCCGATCAGGCTCCGGTAGGCATGATTGGTTACCAAATCACCATCATCACTTTCGGGTTCTCGACAGCGATCGCCTCGGTCAATCTCATGACCACGATTGTCAAGATGCGCGCAAAGGGCATGACGTGGAGCAGGGTCCCGATCTTCGTCTACGGCATCTTCGCCTCATCACTCATGGGGCTCATCTGGTTCCCGATGTACCAGTACTCGCAGTGGTTCGCGCTCTCTGATCGGGTGATCAACACGTCGTTCTATGTGCCAGCCCAGGGCGGCAGCGTGTGGCTGTACGAAAACTTGTTCTGGCTTTTGGGTCACCCTGAGGTCTACGTCATTGTGTTGCCAGGCGTCGCAGCTCTCCTCGAACTCATGGTGGTGTTCCTACGCAAACCACTCTTCTCGTATAAATTCGCGGTCGCCGGCATTTTCGGCATCGTCGGGTTGAGCGCGGTCGTATGGGTCCATCACATGTACATGACTGGATGGGCGCCGTCGTCCAATTATCCGTTCATGCTGTCGACTGAGATGATCTCGATTCCGATCAGTTTCTTGGTGCTTGTCATGCTGGGAACGATGTGGCGGGCCCGTCCTTGGACCCGCCTGCCCATGATGGCTGTCTACGCGGTTGTCTGGAACAAGGTCATCGGTGGCATCACCGGTGTCTTCTTGTCCGACGTCCCCGTCGATCAGTACATGCACGGCAGTATGTTCGTCGTTGCCCACTTCCACTACATGCTCATGGGCGCCGGCCTCTTCTCCGCAATGGCCGCCATCGCTTATTGGTTCCCGAAGATGACCGGTCGCTACCTCGACAATCGTTGGGGTTCGATCGGTTTCTGGGTTGCCTTCGGCGGCTTCCAGCTCACCTTCTTGTCAATGTTCGCAGCGGGACTTCAAGGTATGCCTCGACGCGTCCTGCAATTCGATTCGCTCTTCAATGTCTCGAACTGGATCTCGACTATCGGCGCCTACATCATTGGCATCGGTATGTTGATCTTCCTCGCTGCAGTCATCAACTCGTGGCGCAGCGGCGAGATCGCACCTGCGAACCCATACGGAGCCAAAACACTTGAGGCGCAGGTGCCCACGCCCGTACCGCCTGAGAACTTCGCGGTACTTCCCGTCATCACTTCCGATCCTTATGGCTATGGTTCGCCTGACCCATACGAGCTCGAAGACGAGGCACGTCGTGCTGCTCTAGAAGGCGGCGAACCAGCGAAGGTGGGTGCATCATGAGCGTGACTGAACCCCTATCCCCCACCACCGGTGAACCGGTCTCGGTCGTAGCGAGTCGCAATCGCCTCGGCGTGTGGTTCATCATCATCTCCTGCACCACTGGGTCGCTGTCTCTGTTGATCTCCTACTCCTACCTGTGGTCACTCAACGTCAACAGTGCGTGGGCACCGCCCAACAACGCCTGGGCAACCCTGTGGCCCTTCTGGGCAATTTTCGTCGGAGAGATCCTCGCTGGCCTCGCCATGCGATGGGGCTGGAAGGGCATGGAAAAGGGCGACCGCGGACGCATGCTCGCCGGATCGCTGATCTCGTCGCTGCTGCTTATTGCCGCGTTCGTCGGGCAAGTCGCACAGATCATGACCTTCCCGTTCGGGCCCAGTGATGGCGCATACGCCTCCGTTACCTTCTGGTTTGCGCTCTCCAACGCTGGCTGGGTGCTCCTGAGTTCCTTCCTCGCGTTCGGCATCTTCAACCGCACGCTCGCAGGGAAGATCACCGCGACGAATGCCTCGCATGCTGGTCTCGTGGCGATGTGGCTGGTGTGGCTCGCGGGTGTGGCGTTTATCGGGGCTATCTGCACCACAACGATGCAGGAGAGTCCCAATACAAATTCGCCAGACTTCGGTAACTTTCAGGAGCCATGACATTTCTGAAGGTCACCCGCAACCTCTGGTGGGGTCTGCCGGTCCTAATTGTTCTGCTCTGGACCGCTGGGGTGCTCGTTGCGCCTGACATACCTGGCCTGCCCACGGCTCCAGAAGTCACCTGGATAGTCCTTCCTATAGCTCGCTTTGTGCGAGACATTGCTGCGGCGATCGTTGTAGGTGGAATCGTTGTCGGTGGGCTCCTCGGAATACGCCCCATCGGCCGGGTTCTGAGGTGGACCTCAGTGTGGGCACTTATCTGGCTGGCAGCTCTGGCTGTCCAAATCGTGTTCACGCTGTCTGATCTGGCCGCAGCGGACCCCATGGCGATGATCAACGGACCAGCGCTGTGGTCCTTTCTCACCCAGATCCAGGTAGGACAGGTTTTCCTCGCCCAGTGCATCGGGGCGCTACTCATCGCCGCCACTGCGTGGGCCGTTATCAATCGAGCCACAGCATGGATCGTCACGCTCATTGCTATCGCCGCGGCTGCCGCGCCGGGACTGAGCGGCCATGGCGGGCTGACCGGTGGCCACGAGTCAGCATCGATCAGTCTTGCCATCCACCTCGCGAGTGTCTCGGCGTGGGTTGGTGGTCTAGTCATAGTTGTCGCGCTGCTGCGCCTTGAGCCGCAACGGGCGGCCTATCTCCTACCGAGGTTCAGCACTCTCGCCCTGATCTGCGTGATCGTGGTCGCGGAATCTGGCCTGCTCAACGCGTCTATGCGCATTTCGAGTTTCTCGAGTTTCGTGAGTTCGACCTATGGCGCCTTGCTCGTCGCTAAAGCGGTGCTGCTTGGTTGCCTAGTGCTGCTCGGCTGGCAACAGCGAACTCGCCTGATTCCCGCTATTCGCGCGGGTGAGGCTGTCTCGGGCTCAATTTTGGCCCGACTAGCTTCCTGGGAATTTCTCGCAATGGGCGTGGCCGTCGCGGTTTCCATCACCATGGCCCGTATCGGCCCTGCTCCCGAGACCGTGCAAACACATCTCGTGACCCCGCTCATGCTGGTGCTCGTCGCGTTGGCAATCCCCATCGTCATCCGCGTCGCCTTGCCACGCGAACCTCGCATGCCACGCTGGGCAACTCAATACCCGGAGATTTCAGCAGTTCTTTTGCTCATTGTTGGCACCGAATTCGCGGGCGTCGGATTGCCTCAATCCCTGCTCGGGCAAAATCTTGGCTCCCTCCTGGGAGCCAGCGTGTTGCTTCTCTGCGGCTGGCTCTTCATCGGATGTTTGCGAGGTGGTCGGGCGACTCCAGCACTTGTCATCACCATGATCGGATGGCCCGTCATGGCTGTAGGAGTGGCCATCTTTGAAGCGCAGCAACTCACAGCCCCTGCGCTAGCACCCATCATCTGGGCCACACTCCTCGCAGAGGCACTACTCACTATGGTCTTATTGCGAATGCGCCGCGCTACTCCTGTTCTCGTGGAAGTGCTGACATGAGCGAGCCTCGTAGGTTTTGGCGTGACTTCTGGCAACTCGATATTCCGTTAGTCGTCGTTGTGGCCGGCTGCGCCGCGGCAACAATCGTGGAGCTCGGTCGGGCTGAAGAAGGCGTGTGGCGGGCATGGGTCTACACCTTCGAATGGCCACTGATTGGCCTCTTCGCCATCTGGATCTGGTACCGATATCGCATCCGAGGGGGCATCCGGCGCGCCCGTAAGCCGAAGGTGACGGACGATCTCGGCGCCAGCACACCCCAGGACCCCGCGCTCTCACGTTGGCAGGAATACCAGCGCGCACTTCGCGAAAACGCTGCTCCCGAGGAGTAAGTCACAAAGGTAAGGCACACCTCATGAGCGCCACTTCACAGGTCGCGTGTGAGTTGTTTTTGCATTGACGCATGTGCCCGGTGCAACACTGCTTGCATGAGTCACTACAAGATGCAGATTCTCGAAGAGACTGGCTACGTGGTTCTGAGTTCTTATGCGGGCGATGTGATACCAGCTGAATGGTTGGAGTTGGAATACGTCGACTGGCTCTCGTCGGGCGTTACGCGGTTTGCTCCACTTGCTTCCGCTCAAGGCGACATTGATTGCAACGGCTTTTGGAAATTTGATCCGCCGAAGGCCGACAAAGACGGCGTGTGGATCGAGAGCCAGACTCAGATAGCTCCCGCTCTCACCGCTCGCGCCCAGGCGATTGGCGCTAACGTCGGTCGCTGCCGCGTGATTGAACTTCAACCAAATTCCTATGCCGATGCGCTCTACAACTCACACTTAGATGACAACAACCGACTAAATCCCGAGGGTGAAGGGTGGGTGGTTCGTTGCTTCATGCAACTCAGCGATAACCCCGACTCGTACATGGTCCTTCGTGATGACATCGATGATCCGAGCAGCGAAATTCGTGTCCCGTTACCTGCTGGAGCACAGTTAGTCGTTGACTCTGAGCGCATGTGGCATTCGGTGTGGCATCAAGGCGACGAACCGCGCTACTGCCTGATCACTTCGCTGGAGTCCGGGCCTGAATTGGAAAAGTGGATCTGGGAGAACGATCCGATCAATCACGTTGAATCGGCCCACATCGACCCGTGGCTTGAGGCCGTCCAGCGTGAAGAAGGTATGTCTCGTCGCGACGGGCGCACGGCTCATTATGGCTACGACCCCACGCGCGTCGCCTACGACGAGGCCTGAGCGCCCCGAGTCACACGAAAAACGGGGATGTAGCGGCCGGCCTTGCGTTCGTACATCGGGTAGAGCTTCCACACACTGGTCAATGCAGAGTAGAGCCGATCTCGTTCTTCGCCCGTGGCCTCGAAGATGTGTCCGGACCAGGTTTCGCCGTCGACCTCAAAGGTGCACCGTGAGTCGGAGCGTGCGTTGAAGACCCAGCCGGGCATGCGCGCTTGGCCGCCATTGGAGCCGGTCACGATCCACTCTTCACCCACCTGAACCGACAGCAGCGGCGTCACGCGCCATTCGCCGGACTTGCGCCCCATGGTGGTCAAGAAGGCCATCCGGCCTCCTCGGGGCAGTTTGCTCCACAGGCGCCCACCGGTAGCCCGATGTGCCGCCGTATGCACCACGGTGATCGAGCGTACGAATGCACCCCACGCCGCGTCATACAGTGTTTTGGAGTTCATGCTCGGGATTTCTCACCCGGCAGGGAAATCAACCAGCACAGTACGCCGGCTACTACTGCGACTCCGATGGCCGAGGGCCACGCGCCGATGACTTCACCGAGCGGGTGCGACACCGCAAAGGCCACACTGAAAATTGCCAAGATGTGCAGCGTGCGCCACCAGCCGCTGAGCCGCCATGACCGCCACACACAATATGCGCCGCCTATGACGAGGATCACGCCACCAAGCCAAAAGATCTTTGTTCCGAACGCGAGCGCGAAACCGAGAATGAGGCTCAACGCACCTACGAGGGCGATCTGAAGGCGCATGACATGGAGTCTAGGAGATCGCGGTGCGCACAGCGCGAAACACGCGGGTGTCGCTCGATAGCGCAGACACGGTGACACGCCAGTGCTTTCCGGAGTGGGCCGGAATAGTCCACGAATTCACTGCATTGGCCGAGTGCGCAGCAAAGTCGCTGGTTGGCACCTTGCTGAATCGGTCGTACATGTAGACGGTGTAACTCCGGGTCACGTCGGGGATCCGCACATGCGCTGTCAGTCGAATCCGGGAGGGAGTCGGTGGCGATACAAGACGAGATTGGTTTTCCAGCCCCTCGCCATCAGACGACGATGTGAGCCAAACTGGAATGGTCTCGCGCTTGGGATCCAAGATTCCGGTCACGGCTGTGCCGTAATGCGCGGACCCGAGCGCTAGGGAGTAGATCGGTCCACCCAACAGGTTTGCTGCGCGACGACTGAGCGGGAAATCAGAGAACCGATAGGTGTACACAAAGGGATAGTTCGAGCCCACGTTATGTAGACCGTTATCACTGATCGTGATGGTGTCCGAGGGTGCAGACGCGCCGATGCCCAGCACCGGCACGATGTGGTCGTAGCTTCCGACTTGACCGGGAATCGGCTCGCCGAGGATTCGTACGTTGTTGTCGACGCCGATGATGACAACATCGCCACGCACAAACCGGCTTTTCACCCAGCCCAAGAATCGTGCAGGGGTGTCGCGATTGCCCGTGTCGAACGCCACCGCACTCAGTCTCATTCGCCGAGCGGCAGCCAGATCATTACCGCCAAGGAGCAGTTGACTCGATGCCCGAGTCTGGGGGACGTGCGGCGAAGCCAGGGCCCGGGCTGTCCATTGAGAGGTGTACTGACCAAAGCGCATCCCGGCGCTAATGAAGCTGGTCTCCCCGCAATAGCCAAAGTTGGCATTCCACTGCAGACGGGGCTCCACAGGCTGTGCCACGCTCGGAACAGCGCCCACTACTGCCACGATGCCTAGACACATCAAGACGGATAGCAGCCTGATCTTCACACCGTCATCCTGCCGGTAGGGTTCTCCTGTGTCCAAAGTTCTCAACTCCGTGCCCATCGGCCAGCGTGTCGGCATTGCCTTCTCCGGCGGTTTAGACACCTCTGTCGCAGTCGCATGGATGCGCGATAAGGGCGCAGTCCCGTGCACCTATACCGCCGACCTGGGCCAGTACGACGAGCCAGACATTGACTCGGTGCCCTCACGGGCCATGCAATACGGGGCGGAGATCTCCCGTCTTGTGGACTGCAAGTCGGCACTAGTTGAGGAGGGTTTCGCTGCCCTTGCCTGCGGCGCCTTCCACATCAGATCCGGCGGCAAGATCTACTTCAACACCACTCCCCTAGGCCGCGCCGTGACTGGCACCCTGCTTGTGCGGGCGATGTTGCAAGACAACGTCGAGATCTGGGGTGACGGTTCCACCTACAAAGGCAACGATATTGAGCGGTTCTACCGCTACGGCCTGTTGGCTAACCCCAACCTGCGCATCTACAAGCCATGGCTTGATCAAGATTTCGTCACCGAACTTGGCGGACGCACCGAAATGTCTCAGTGGCTGGTCGCGCATGGCCTGCCCTATCGCGACTCGACCGAGAAGGCCTACTCCACTGACGCCAACATCTGGGGCGCGACGCATGAGGCAAAGCGTCTCGAGCAACTCGACGTCTCCATGGAGATCGTGGACCCGATCATGGGCGTGCGCTTCTGGGACCCGGCGGTTTCTATCACCACAGAAGACGTGACTATCCGATTCCACGAGGGTCGTCCAGTTGCCATCAACGGTCGCGAGTTCGCCAACGCGGTCGACCTCACCAACGAGGCCAACGCCATCGGCGGTCGGCACGGGCTGGGCATGGCCGACCAGATCGAGAACCGCATCATCGAGGCCAAAAGCCGTGGCATCTACGAGGCACCGGGCATGGCGCTGCTCTTCATCGCGTACGAGCGTCTTGTGTCTGCGATTCACAATGAGGACACGATCGCGAACTATCACGCGGAGGGCCGTCGGCTCGGCCGGTTGCTATATGAAGGCCGCTGGCTTGACCCGCAGTCGCTCATGCTGCGCGAGTCACTGCAGCGGTGGGTCGCCTCCGCAGTTACAGGCGAGGTCACTCTGCGTCTGCGTCGTGGCGATGACTACACCGTGATCGACACTCGTGGGCCCTATCTCAGCTACCACCCCGACAAGTTGTCGATGGAGCGGACTGAGGACGCTGCATTCGGGCCCACGGACCGCATCGGGCAGTTGACCATGCGCAACCTAGACATCGCAGACACTCGAGCCAAGTTGGAGATTTACGCGAAGCAGGGCATGTTGACTGCAGGTCACGTGCGGCTGGTCGGCGAACTCTCCCCTGGCGGCGCGCAGGCGATATCGAGCGCCGAGCCGTCAAATGTCCATGCTGAAGAGAGCCTCGATCGGGCCGCCATGGAACAAGGCACTGATTAACACCCCAAGCAGGTAGTTGTCTCCTGTTTGTGGGACAGTTCAATATGACATCAACCTCCCGGACAAAGCGCATCCTTGCCTCAGTCGCAATCGTTGGCGTTCTCGTGCCCGCTTCGATCGTGGGGGTATCCATCTCTCAGGCGGCGATTGCTCCTGTAACGGAATGCACGCCCGGGCCGGAGGCCGAATGCGCTGGCGCAGATCTGCGAGGCGCGAACCTCAGTGGACTTGATTTGTCCGGGATTGACCTGTCCGGAGCCAATCTGTCCGGAGCCAATGTCTCCGGCGCGAAACTGGTGGACGCGGACCTGTCCGGGGCAAACCTCCGATACGTGAACGCTCGCGGCGCTGCATTCAATGGGGCCAATCTGCAAGACGCAAATCTGGTGAAGGCCAACCTTCGACGCGCTGACTTTAGTCAGAGCTACTACTCCTGCACATCTAGTTATGGTTCTACGTGCTACGGAGCAGACTTGACCAGAGCGGACCTGTATGGCGCAAATCTCAGCTACGCACGCTTAAAGAACGCAACGCTGATCCTCACAAATCTAGATTCGGCCACACTCGTGAAGGCCTCGCTCATTTCGACGTACTTGCTCCTTGCTGACTTCACCGACGCCCGTCTCGATTACGCAAACTTACGAAATTCCAACGCGGATCGTGCCATTTTCACCCGCGCGACACTTATCGGTGCCAACCTCACTGGGTTTACCGCAACCAACGCGCAATTCCGCAGCGCGAACATGAACCGTGCCATTATCCGAGGATTCTACGGATCTTATACGAACTTCAGCTATGCCTACATGGGCGACGCTTTGCTCATCGGCAGCTATTTCCTAAACTCCAATTTGACTGGGGTGCATTTTCTTAATGCCAAGCTCTATAGCAACTCCTTCACAGGTTCCACCTTGCGCGATGTCCGGTGCCCAAATGGCGTAGTGCAGAACGTGGCGTGCCCGCAGCTGTCTGATCCGACCTAATCGCCCACTACGATTTAGGGATGGACTATCCCTGGCCTGATCGTGTGTGGCTTAGGGCACTCATGCTCATGGACCTTGAGGGATCCATCGCGGGCCCGGATGGTCGAAGTGGCTCGCTAAGCGGTCCGGCTGACCGAAGAGTCTTTAGCGCGGTTCGCAGCCATGCCGATGCCGTCATCATCGGGGCCAGCACAATGCGCGCCGAGCGTTACCGACCCATGGTGCCCAGAGTTGAGCTAGTCGAGAGCCGCGCTGCTGCTGGGCTCCAACCCGCGTTGCAATTGGTCATCGTCAGTGTGTCCTTGGATCTTCCTTGGGATGAGGCGGTTTTCGCCGAATCAACTTTTCTCCCCATCGTGGCAACATCTGAAGCGGCTGACCCGGCCAACCTTGATACGGCGCGGGAGCATTCTGAGGTCCTCATCTGCCCCGGCGAGTCAGTGGACCCGGCGTGGTTGCTTGCTCAGCTGACGTCGCGTGGGCTTCGTCGCTTTATCTGCGAAGGGGGCCGCAACTTGCTCAATGCCTTTGCCGAGGCTGGTCTCGTCGATGAATGGGACTTGACCCTTGGACCTTCGGCCGCTGGGGTCGGTTTCGATTTGGTAGACACTACCGACGATGAAGGATTCCACTTCCTGCGTTATGTGAAAAGAGATAACACATGATCACTCTGAAGACCCTCCACGATCTCGCAGCGCGATTTCCTGACGCGCTCGCTGTGACATGTGAGCCAATGCGGGTTGGTGATGACGTCTTCGATAGCGAGTCGCGACCTGCCGTGATGGCCACAGTCAATCTTTCGCGTGACTCCACCTACCGGGAGAGCATCGCGACTTCAACTGCCTCCGCCATCCGGAAGGCGCGGGTCGCTCACGCGCAAGGGGCACACATCATCGACATTGGCGCCGAATCAACGACCGCGAAGGCTGTGCGTGTCTCGATCGATGAGCAATTGAGCAAATTGCTCCCAGTTGTTGAGGCGTGTGTTGCTGATGGCATGCATGTCTCCGCGGAGACCTATGAGCCAGCAATCGCGGAGGCGTGTCTCGCGGCGGGTGCGCGAGTGTTGAACATGACCGGAGCCGAACATCAGGAAGCGATGCTTGATCTAGCCGCTCGATACGACGCGACTGTCGTGCTGTGTTACGTCCGTGGTGCGAATGTTCGCGAGATCACGAATGTCGAGCTCGAGGCTGATCCGCTGCCAGGCATCATTGACCACTTCCGCGACCGAGTCGCCGTCGCCAAGGCTCAGGGCGTCGATCGCATTGTCATTGACCCAGGCATGGGCTTCTTCTATGGCAATCTCGTCGACCCGATGACGCGCATACGCCATCAGACACAGGTCATTCTCAATACATTCCGGCTGCGAGTTCTGGGGCTGCCCATCTGCCACGCACTCCCCCACGCATTCGATCTCTTCGAAGACAACTTCCGGACAGCCGAGGGCTTCTTCGCCGTCTTGGCCCGACTAGGTGGCGCCACTCTGTACCGCACCCACGAGGTGGCGCAGGTCAGCGCCGTACTGCGATCCATGATCGAGTTAGATGCAGGAATCTGACGCATGTGGCCGCATGCCCGAATCTGAGCGCTATGGAACAATGGGCTACTCGGAACGGAGGTCGGATTAGTGGATGCAGTCTTTGATGTACCCACCTCTCTTGGTGCACCTTCCGCCCGACTGACACTCGAGGGTCCGCATCCCTCCTACGTGCGCACATCGATTCTTCGTCGCGGGATTCTCGGTTATGGCGGATTCACTGCCGCGGCGCTTTACGCACTCGCCGGCCGCAAGCCACGCGGCACCTTCTTCGACATTGGCGCGAATATTGGCCTGTATTCAGCCCTCTTGGGTACGTCATTTCCCCACCTCAACATTCACGCTTTCGAGCCCTTCCCAGACTCCTGCGACAATCTTGAGGCCATCGCGGCAGCTAATGGGCTCGACATCACTTTGCATCGATGCGCGATCAGTGACGCAATTGGGACTGCGAGCCTCACAATCTCAGCCCAGAGCGACGCCTCGCACTCGCTCAGTACACGGCGCAACTCGGGCACTGGCAATATCGAAGTCCCCACCACAACGCTCGATGCCCTGGTGCGCGAGCTGGGCGTTATCCCCGATCTGATCAAGGTCGATGTCGAGCGTCACGAGCCCGCTGTAGTCCGTGGCGGCATAAGGACTCTTACCGAACATCGGCCAATCGTTGTCATAGAACTTCTCGGAAGTCGGTCAGAGGCTGACAAAGCTCTCTCGACTCGCAAAGGCGCCACTCTTAACCCAGAGGCACGCGAAACTCGTCAGGCTTTCGTGCAGATGGGCTACGCACCACAACGCATCAAACGGCCCGCCCACCTAGATGACACAGTCGGCAAGGGAACATCACACGACTTCATCATGTGGCCCGATGGAATCGACCCAGAATTCGATGCAACGTACGCCCGATGGGTAGATACCTTGGTGGAGCTGCGCAATGACGCGCGCACACAGCGCCAGGAGCCGGATTCCGGAATCTGAACGCTAGGCAACCCATTTGTAGTCAACTACGGGCGCAACGCCCCTAGATTGCGTTGATGGACGCAATGGGCTTTGCACTTGTCGAGGTAGCGATCTTCGTCGCTGCTATCGTCCAAGGCTCTAGCGGACTAGGTTTCAATCTGGTGAGCGCGCCGGTCATCAATGCGATCAGTCCTGGCCCCCAATCCGTTGGACTCATTAACCTCTTTGCGTTGCTTCAAAACGCATGGCTGCTTAGCCGCGAGAAGGGCCGAATCCATTGGGAGTCCTTTCGAGTGCTTGGCCCCTCCTTGGCGGTCGGCGTCGCCATCGGATTTGGCTTGCTGAGACTGATTCCCGAGCAGGCCATGCCGATCATCGTCGCCGTGTCGTCTCTCGCCTCCCTCGCGGTACTGATTTTGTGGCGAGCCAGCCCTGGCTCAGTAGCTGGCGGGATCGCGGGCGTGTGGAGCGGCACCATTAACACCTATGCCGGTGTAGGGGGACCGCCTGTGGCCTCTTACCTCATCAGTCAAGGCTGGCCGCATGGAGATTTCCTTCGCACGCTGCAGATCGTGTTTGTGGGCATCGACATCGTGAGCCTGCCGATTCTCGGGCTTCCTGCGTGGCCATGGTGGTTCTACGCAGTTGGTGTCGCGTGCTTATTGCTTGGCACCGGGGTCGGCTCTCTCTTGCGCCGTCGTCTCTCCCAGCATCAGGCGACGATGTTGTCTCGGACAGTAATCGGTGTAGCTGCGATTGTGTCTCTGGTCTATTCGATTGTGGGACTGGTTGTCTAGACCTACTGCTTGATTGGGAGTGAATTCCAGACACTGTCTGCCACTTCAGCTGAAAAGGTCGCCGTGATGTGAGTTGAGTTACGGTACATTATGGTTCCCTTTGAAGAATACAACGAGCATGTACTTGGACCACAGAAGAGATCCGTTGGGTCAACAAATGCCAAACCCGAGATGCGTTGCTCAGCTCGATAGAGAATCTCATCTGGATGCGCGACGTCCTCGCGGGCCATGTCACACGAATTGGGGTCCGAAAGGTGCTTCCCGAGACACGTTGCGTAATTCAGGCCAGGATCCGGCTGCGAGCGAATCATCGCGAATTTTAGGGTCGGCTTGGGGAGCCGTGCCATGAAGACCTGAACACCCTGCTGCCATGTTGACTCAAAAGCATCAGGAGACAGCGCATTGCCTGCGGAATCGCGAACAGCAGTTTGGTCTGACCAGGTACGGCCAAAGACGATTATATCGATACTGCCGAGAGCGCTGACCTTTTCAACGACCGCATCGCGCCACTCGTCGCATTCGGTGTAGATGCGCTTCATCTTCTCGTTGTAGACAATGACCTCGCTCGCCGGACAGGCCGCCTTAGCAAAGAGATAGAGACGCCAGTGGTGTTCCCTCGCAGCTACGTCAAAGGCAGGAAGCCACTGGGCCACATTCGAATCCCCGATAAGGACTAGGGTCTGAGTGCCATTCGCATCCCCGAATAAGCAATCCGCAGGTGGCCGGGTTTGCGGCACTGTCAGACGGCACCCACGCGCCTTCTCGATATCAGCACCGGCTTGCTCAAGGGTCATTGTCAAAGGTGATCCGGTTGGAATGCCTTGATCGCCCAACGCCATGGCCCAGAACAGGGTCGCCACCACAACCGGTGCGCCAATCAGCCCGAGCCCGAGCAACAACGATCTGCGCGGCAGACCGCTCAACCAGCGATTCGATCGAACGGGGTTCTCCACGAACCGATGACTGGCCCAAGCCAGTACAAGTGACAGAGCCAAAGCGATGATGATCACAAAAGCCGGCGAGTCAGCGGAGTTGGGTGATCGTCCCGGGAAGAGCGCGCGCGCAAAAACAAGCACTGGCCAATGCCAGAGGTACCAGGAGTAGGAGATGAGGCCAACGGCTACAAATGGTCGCAGTGCAAGTATTCGGGACGGCCCGGAGCGAACCCCAGTTATACCCGCAAAAATGATTAGTACGGCACCCAGCACGGGGAGTAGTGCCGCGTAGCCTGGAAAGGAAGTTTCCGGTGAGAACATGAAAAATGACAACAGGATCATGGCGAGCCCGACACCGGCCGCCATTGAGGCGGCACGTCGAGTGAGTTTGGGAAGACTCCTCGCCGTGAGTGCCAAGACACCGCCGAGCGCAAGCTCCCATGCGCGTGTGGGCAGACCGAAGAACGCCCAGTTACCATCTACTGGCGTTAAGAGAACCGACGCGAGTAACGACGCACCTGCCACAACTCCCAGGGCGAGAGCCAACGCCCGGCGGGTCACTTCCGGTTCCCACGCGCGACGCCGGGCAAGAAGAGCCACCGCGATAATGAGCAGAGGCCAGATCACGTAGAACTGCTCTTCAACCGAGAGCGACCAGTAGTGCAGTACTGGACTTGTTTCAACTTGTGCAGCCATGTAGTCAGTCGCCTGGCTCGAAAACACGATGTTGGAGATAAATAGAGCGGCGGCGGCGACGTTGGTGGATATGTCGACTACCGCAACAGGAGAGAAACATAACCAAGCCGCTACGAGAATTAGAATCAGCACCAGCGAAGATAACGGAAGTATTCGCCGTATACGACGTGCATAGAAACCTTGGATTGAGACAGTGCCGTTACGTGCAACCTCGTTGAACAGCAGTCCGGTAATCAGAAATCCTGAGATGACGAAGAAGACGTCTACCCCGACGAATCCCCCTGGCAAAAGACCGGGGAAGGCGTGGAAAATGACGACGGAGCTGACTGCGACCGCTCGAAGCCCATCGATGTCAGGTCGATATCCTCGCCCAGAAGAGACTGAGGGACTCGAAACCGCGGCCCTCGGTTCTCCGATGCTCACGACCCCACCTTCACATCTGCGGCCTGCATGATCCGACCGAAACTTTGCCTTTCCTGCTGTGCCTCAGATTCATAAAATTGGAGGCAAATCCACCAGAAGTCTGCGCCAGATAAAGGCTGAAATTTCACTCGAAAAGGTCGCTGTCATGTGAGTTTGGTTCCGGAACTTGATCGTTCCTCTTAGCGACACTAGTGAGCAAGTGCGCCGAGTAAAATGCATCAGTCGGATCGACGAGAGTCAAATTTGGGATTCTCGACTCAGCCCGTGCAAGCAACCCATCCGGATGTGCAACTTGAACACGAGCCTGATCGCAGATGCTCGGTGTCGCCAGATTCTTACCGAGACACACCGTGTAGTCGAGACCGGGATTGGGTTGAGACCTAATCACGGCAACACGAGGGCGCGGGACGGACAATCGGGCAAGAAATCCGGTCATGCCACTGCGCCAAGCCGCCTCCAACTTGACTGGGGACATCGTCCGCCCCTGAGAATCGCGAATCAAATCTTGGTACTGCCAGGTTCGACCGATAACCAGAACATCGATAGGACCAATTTCACTCAGTTTTTCTACGAGCGAATCGCGCCAAATGTCGCACTCAACATAGATACGCTTAAATCTGATTTGGTAGACGGGAACCTGTGCGATAGGGCAGGCTGCATTTGCGAAAAAGTAGAGACGCCACCCATGCCTCTTCGCCGCACGATCAAGGGCGGGAAGCCAATGAGATGCGTTTGAGTCGCCAATCAGCACCATAGAGTGATTCCCGGATACATCACCGAAAAGGCAGTTGTCCAGGGGCCGTATCGATACAGTCAACCGACAACCGCGAGTCTGTTCGATGTCCTTCGCTGCCTGCGCGAGCGTCATCGGAACAACAGAATCTACAGGCAGTCCAGCCGCGGTTGCGGTAAGTGCGAGAACTGGGATACACGCCATCAATGCCGCACGGCCCGCCAGCCGCACCGCAAATGCCCTTCTGCAGACCAACATAGGCCGAAGACACCTCTCAACGCGTCGTTGATTCAACTTGCGGTCCCCTCCTGTGCGAGAACACCCGCGCGAATTGAATGGGCATATCTGAACTCGACGACCACGAAATCGGAATTAACACCTCCGGTGTATTGGAATCGCTTCGACTTATGGGGAAGATTCAGGGGAAATGCGCATTTCTTCTGCCCCGGGAAACAGACGATGACGATTGTCAAATCGGCGGCGATCTGCCCCCAATCACCATCAGCGATTCGATCCCCCTTCGAGGCCAACAAATGACAGTGCAGTCCAAACGCGATCGGCAATGCGTAGTAGCCGGCAACCCCGCAAGGTTCTGTGATAATGGACCGAGCTTGATTTGCGAGAATGGGTGCAAAAGCACCACGCGACCTCTCCGTAGCAACCGTGTGCGCAAGTACCCCCACCTGCATAATGAGAACGGCAATAGCGACACAGGCAACTGGTATGCGAATCAGCAATAATGCTCTGCCGCTAACGACTCCCCAGAGCCAAGTGACTGAATACGCAACCGCGATCGCGAAGCATCCCCACATGGGGAGTAGAAACCTCGGGGCACCGTATTGCATAGTCAATCCGTAGAAGGCCAAGAAGGCGATTCCCACTACCACCGGTGACGCCAGAACGGGGAGCACTCTTCCCCGAATTGAGACAATGACCGCTAGAACTACGAGACTGAGGGCAAGAACTAGGAGAGTTGTACCAGCGATAGGGAACCCCGCTTTGATAGCGAGGCACGGCTTGCACAGCATCGGACCATCCAATGCTCGCCACTGTGCAAGGAAGTCGAGGCTCTTGCCGCGTCCGCCTTGAAACTCACTGGCTTCGAGCAGTCGCGACTGAGGTCCACCGAATCGCTGGAATGCATCGATCACCCATGGCACCCAGCCGACGATGAGGCCAAATACGAGAGATGCGAAAGCCAACCCTCGCCATTTCCAAGATCCCAGATGGATCATTATCAACAAACATAGGGTGACTCCGACAAAAACGACGAGACTGTCAACTGGACGAAAGAGGGCAACTACTGCCAGGGAACATGCCGTGGCAGCAATTGCGAGTTTTGACTTGTTTTGGACAGCCAATACCGCCCACCCGATAGCGCTCACTGCCCCAAAGGCAACCCAAAGGTTGGGGAAAATAAGAGATCCCGAGATCACCCAGATCCACGAGAGAAGCAGAATGCTGGCGGCCAGGGGCGCGTTCCATCGTCCGAGTCCACGCACTCGAATCCACGGCAGAAAAGCAACCACGAACCCGATCGACGATGTGAACGCAACATAAGCCCGGATGATTGTGGGGCTGGACGTCCAAACTGACACTGGGGAGACAAGCCACGCCTCCCCGAAAGCGCGCGGAGCAGAGAAATACGGTGCGGGCATGGCTGATGATGTTTGGCCCAAATAGAGGACCTCATCCCATCGAAGTGGAACGGCGCGAATGACGGGTATCTGAACAATAAGGTAAACAAGCCCGATCGCGACCAGTCCCAAAGTTGGCGCCCAGCTCGAACTGCAGAATCTGCGCACAACCCCCATGTGGACACACTAAAGAGTTGAGTTGCGTTTTCGCAACTCAATCTACCGGCAGAGTGAACTCCAGTGGGGCGAGTGGGGCTCGAACCCACGACCTGACGGATTATGAGTCCGCTGCTCTAACCAACTGAGCTACCGCCCCGACCCCGAGAGTCTAGACGCTCGTCATTCCCCCATGATCAACGCCAGCATGACATCGTTGGGCCATGGATCGACGGCACTTCCTTGGCCTCGTGGGCGTGGCTGCCCTTGGCGTTGCCACACCTGAGAGTTCAGCAATCTCGTTGCCGGCTAGGTCAAGCAATCCCCTGCCTACCGCCTCGCTCGTATCTCGCTGGGACACCGATCCGTGGGCTCGAGGCGCGTACTCAGCATTGCCTGCCGGCACGTCCCCCAACGTGCGCCGGATTCTTGCTGACGCGGTTCTTGGCCACCGAATCGTGCTCGCAGGTGAGTACGCCAGCCCGTACCACCCATCGACAACAACGGGGGCGTACCTCTCGGGTCAACATGCAGCACAACGGATCCTCAATCATGCCCAGCCACGCACCGCAATCGTGATCGGTGCAGGCATGGCCGGAGCAGCAGCGGCGCAGAAGTTGGCGCAGGCTGGTGTGCGAGTCAAGGTCATCGAAGCTCAAAATCGAGTCGGTGGAAGAATTCGTAGCGAAAACTCGTGGGGTGCTCCAGTCGAGCTTGGCGCAGCATGGATTCACGGCACACGCGATAACCCCATAGTCCCCTTAGCAAAGAAGCAAAATCTCCCACTCATTCGAACCGATTACGAAAACTCAATCGCGCGCGACACGATGACCGGTCGCGAATCTGAGGCAGCAGATCGACGATCAACACAGTTGGTGCGACTGACTGAATCGATCGATGACGCGTGGCCACCTCAATCGCAGAGTGTGGGCGGCTGGTTAGCCAATCAGGGCTGGAAGCGTGATCGCATCGGCGTATGGGCTGAGGCAACCGAGATCACCCAGGAGTACGGCATCGACCCAGCGGCACTGGGCGTTCGCGCATACTCCGAGGGCGGCACCTACCAAGGCGGCGATGTAATGGTCGGTGGTGGTTACAGCTCCATCGTGAGCGGGCTCCTGACAGATGTGACTGTTCAGCGCAGCACTCCTATTCGCGACGTCTCAATCGCCGGCCAGCAGGTCGAGATGCGGACTAATGACGGGCGCATCTTGCGAGCCGATGCAGTAGTTATCGCTGTGCCGTTGGCGCTACTGCGCGCTCAGTACCCGCTCATCGCTGATCTGACACCAGCCGTACGCCGCGCCCTGACAAGTCTTCGCACGGGCGATCTCGAGAAGGTCGTGCTGCGCTACGACCGACAGTGGTGGGGCGACTATCGCGTCTACGGCATCGTGGGCGGTGGCGCACCGGGAGCACCGGCGGGTAGCCCGGCGGCACTGCGATGGACTGAGTTCTATTCGCTCACCGACGTGCTCGGATTTCCCGCACTAGTGGGATTCTCTGGCGGGTCTGCGGCCGCCACGAGGCCAAAGTCCGACGCAGGGTGCGTACGAGAGGCCACTGCCGCGCTACAAGCCGCATTTCACGGCTAACTAACAGGTTCGGGGCCCAGCCGGGGGGTCATCCCCTGACGATCGGTCGTTGGTATTCTTCTGGGGCTGATCCCGCATAGCTCAATTGGCAGAGCATACGACTGTTAATCGTAGGGTTCCTGGTTCGAGTCCAGGTGCGGGAGCCACGTGTTTCGTTAGTCGTCCCGACCCTCAGACTCTGTTTCCTGCTCTGAGTTCGCTCCACCGGTGGCACCAGATGCGCCCGTACTTGCGTGCGTGGGTTGTGGCGCGGGTTGAGGCTGCGGAGTCACGATCACAGGGGCGGGATCCGGAGTAGAAGTCGTCGTTGAGGTCACCTGTGGCACCGGGCCAGAAGCAGCTGCATTGTTCAGTAGACCTCGCAGACGCGCTGCCTCGGTCTGAAGTGCGATAAGGGTGGTCGATGCCGTCTGTGTGGCCTGAACACTCGTTTGCGGATCACCTTGAGCCCCCGCATTCACCCAGGCTGTGCCCGACAACGCTGCACCCGCACCCACGATCGCGCCTACCGCTGAGAGTGCTGCGAAGGTTGCTCGAGTTGTCCGCTTCATGATGTCTCCCTTGGTCTGGCGTGTAGTTCCATCAGACACTGCCGCGGGCAAGGTGACCCACCAGAGAGGGTTGGTTCCAGGTAAAAGGAGAGCAAGATTCGGCGGGCCGCTATCGGTCAAAGTTTGTCCGATCTCGGTCAAAGTTTGTCCTTCGAAGGCTCTACGAACGCTTTTGCTACCTAGTGTGGACAGATCGCGGTCACGAGGACTGTCCGAATTGAGGAGACACCGTGCGCGGTGTTCAGGTTTTCGTTCGGGCGGTTTTAGGCATAGCGATTGTGGCTGCAGGGGTCTCGGGGGCGGTGCTGCCGGCTCATGCGGGTGGCGTCGTTGCCCCGGGTGTTCCGAGGTGGGTGGTGGTGTCGAATCCGGATTTCACGTCGTTTGATGTTGCGTGGACGGCGCCGGCGTCAGATGGTGGCGCAGAGATCATGGCTTACGACATCGAGTATCGCAAAGTGGGTGAACTGTCCTGGACTTCTTTCGCGCCCGCAATACCGATGTTGACCTCGAGTGCCGTCAACGGCCTGGATTCGAATTCTACCTATCAGTTCAGAATCGCTGCGGTAAACTCTGCAGGGCAGGGCCCCTGGAGCGTGCAGGACTCCGCGATTGCGGTGGGTGACTACCATGCTTGCGCGGTGTTGGCAGACGGCACCGTCACATGTTGGGGAGACAACAACTTCGGCCAATTGGGCGACGACACGATTATCAGCAGCCTCGTGCCGGTACAGGTCTCGGTGTTGAGTATTGACGGATTGACTCCTGCAACCACCGCGGTCAGCGTGAGTACGGGCGGCGATCATTCGTGTGCAGTGATGGCAGACGGCTCCGCTACCTGCTGGGGCTACAACGGTTACGGCCAATTGGGTGACACGTCTAACACGAGCCGCGAGATTCCCGTAGCGGTGACGGGCATCACTGGGTTTACTCCTGCGTCGACCGCTCTCAGTGTGACTGCCGGTGAATTCTTCTCGTGTGCAGTGATGGCGGATGGCACCGCGAAATGCTGGGGCTACAACGCCTACGGCCAATTGGGCGACAACACAGCCGGAGATAGCAATATTCCAGTACAGGTCTCGGTGTTGAGCATTGACGGATTGACTACGGCGACCTCTGCGATCAGCGTGAGTGCCGGTAAAAATCAAGCGTGCGCTGTGATGGTAGATGGCGCCGTCAAATGCTGGGGCTCCAACAGCAACGGCCAATTGGGCAACAATTTGACCGCAGACAGCCCCGTGCCAGTCCAGGTATCGGGTATCGACGGAGCGGACGCCGGATCGGCCGCGGTCAGCGTGAGTGCCGGTGACTACCAATCGTGTGCGGTCTTGGCAGATGGCACCGCCACATGTTGGGGAGACAACAGCTACGGCCAGCTAGGCAACGCCACAGAAATATCCAGCCCTGTGCCCGTACCGGTGTCGGCTATCAGCGGGTTGACGCCTGAGGCAACCGCGGTGAGCGTGAGCACCGGCATGTTCCATTCGTGCGCGGTGATGGCGACCGGCACTGCTGCATGCTGGGGCAGGGAGAGCCACGGCCAGTTGGGCAGCAACACGGGCGTGAACAGCTCCGTGCCTGTTCCGGTCTCTGGCATCGATGGATTAACACCGGCCACAACGGCCGACAATGTGATTGTTCGTGTAAATCAATCGTGCGCCGTCATGGCAGATGTCACCGCCGCATGCTGGGGCAACAACACGCACGGCCAGTTGGGCAACAACTCAAACACGAACAGCCCTGTGCCTGAGTCAGTGTGGGTTCTCGACGGGTCCACGCCAGCAACCTCTCTTCGCCGGGTTTCGTCTTTCGGTCGCACCCTTCAACCTTCGCGCCCTAGTGTGCCGCTGCACGTGGTGACATCGAACGCCACGCCAACTTCTCTTGATGTGGCGTGGACGGTGCCTACTAGTGATGGTGGCGTATACATCGAGAGTTACACGATTGAATATCGCAAGGTGGGTGAACAGTCGTGGGCGACATTCACGCCCGTGGTTCCGCCAGAAACATCAGCCACTGTGGACGGTCTTGATTCAAATTCTACTTATCAGTTCAGAATCGCTGCGGTGAACTCTGCCGGGCCCGGACCCTGGAGTGTGCAGGAGTCCGCGATTGCTGCTGGTTTCGCACATTCGTGTGCGGTCATGGCGAATAGCACCGTGAAATGCTGGGGCATCAACATCTACGGCCAATTGGGTGACAACACAACCGATGAAAGTTCCGCGCCGGTGTTGGTGTGGGTCATCGACGGGTCGACACCCGCCACTAGCGCGGTCAGCGTGAGCGCAGGGGGCAATCATTCGTGTGCCCTGATGGCTGATGGCACCGTCACATGCTGGGGCTACAACTATTACGGCCAGTTAGGCAACAATTCGGGCGCGGACAGTCCCACCCCAGTGCTGGTGTCTGTGTTGAGTATCGACGGCTTGACACCCGCTACGACTGCAGTCAGTGTCAGCTTGGGTGCCGGGCATTCATGTGCCTTGATGGCCGATGGTACTGCGAAATGTTGGGGCAACAACGGCTATGGCCAATTGGGTGGTGCCACAGGCCAATGGAATTCCGTGCCGGTGCAGGTGTCAATGTTAACTATTGACGGATTGACTCCTGCGACCACCGCAGTCAGCGTGAGCGCCGGTTTCTACCACTCGTGTGCGGTAATGGTAGACGGCACTGCGAAGTGCTGGGGCAACAACGCCACCGGCCAGTTGGGTGACAACACGACCAATGAACGTTCCGTGCCGGTGTTGGTGTCGGTGTTGAGTATCGACGGGTTGACAGCCGCCACGTCTGCGGTCAGTGTCAGCGCCGGTAGTGATCACACGTGTGCTCTGATGGCGGATGGCACCGCGAAATGCTGGGGCTATAACTATTTCGGCCAGTTAGGCAACAATTCGGGCACGGATAGTCACGCCCCGGTCTCGGTGTTGGAGATCACCGGGTTGACTCCCGCCACGACCGCAGTCAGCGTGAGCACTGGTGAGAACCACTCGTGTGCTCTGATGGCAGATGGCACCGCGAAGTGCTGGGGCTTTAACAGCTACGGCCAGTTGGGTGACAACACGGTCGATCAACGCCCCGTGCCGGTGTCGGTTTTGGGTATGACCGGGCTGACTCCCGGATCGACTGCATTCAGCGTGGTCACCGGTGGCTCTCATTCGTGTGCAGCGATGACGGACAGCACAGCCAGGTGCTGGGGTAACAACGCCTACGGTCAGTTGGGCAGCAACGCGACGCCAAGCAGCCCTGTGCCCGAGCCGGTGTCGGTTATCGACGGGTCCACGTTGGCGAAGTCGCTTCGCCACGTTTCCGCTTTCGGTCGGACTCTTGAGCCCTCGCTCCCAAGCGAGCCACTTCTTGTGGCGACCTCGAACGCCACATCGAGCTCCCTTGATGTGTCGTGGACAGCGCCGGCTAATGATGGTGGCGCAGCAATCTCGGCCTACACCCTTGAGTACCGCCAGGTAAATGAACCTCTGTGGTCTACTTTCACACCCGCAGATCCGACAGTAACAACGGTCACCGTGGATGGTCTTGATTCGGATTCTTCCTATCAGTTCAGAGTCGCTGCGATAAACTCTGCCGGCACCGGCCCATGGAGCGGCAAAGTGCGCTCGATTGCAACGAGTGAATCCGATTCGTGTTCGGTTACCGTGGACGGCACCGTCATCTGTTGGGGTAGCAACGACGATGGCCAATTGGGCAATGACTCGACCACGGAGAGCTTCGTGCCGGTACAGGTGTCAGGCATCACCGGGTTGACACCGGCAACGAGAGCAGTCAGCGTGGGCACCAAAGCCCGGCATTCTTGTTCATTGATGGCCGACGGATCCATCACCTGCTGGGGGAAGAACAACAACGGCCAGTTGGGAAATGGCTCTTTTGAGGACAGCCTCGTACCCGTGCCGGTGTCAGACATCACCGGGTTAGCACCCGCCACGACCGCAACCTCCGTGGGCGCGGGTGGCCAGCATTCGTGTGCGCTGATGGCAAACGGCACCGTCACATGTTGGGGAGACAACTACTTGGGTCAGTTGGGTAACAACTTCATGGTGTGGTTTAGTTTTGTGCCGGTGCCGGTGTCAGGGATATCCGGATTAACGCCCGAAGCAACAGCGGTGACCTTGAGCGTCGGTGTGCATTATTCGTGTGTAGTGATGGCAGATGGAACTGCGGCGTGTTGGGGCAAGAACGATTACGGCCAGCTGGGTGACAACTCAACCACGGAGAAGCTCGTTCCCGTACCCGTTCGAGGAATCAACGGGTCGACTCCTGGCACAACTGCAGTCAGCGTAAGTGCAGGTGGTACTCATACGTGTGCGGTGATGGCGGACGGCACCGCAAAATGCTGGGGCGACAACAGGTACGGCCAGTTGGGCGACGACTCAACGACGGACAGTCTTGTGCCAATGCAGGTCTCGGTGTTGAGCATTGACGGATTGACCCCTGGAACGACCGCAGTCAGCGTGAGCGCCGGTGACGGTCATTCTTGCGCAGTCATGGCGGACGGCAGCGCCATCTGCTGGGGCGACAACAGGTATGGCCAGTTGGGTAACGAATCGAATACGGACAGCCATGTACCCGTGCAGGTGTTTGGTATCACCGGGTTGACACCTGGATCGACCACAATCAGCGTGAGCGCCGGTGGCTACCATTCGTGTGCTTTGTTGGCAGACGGCAACACCACCTGCTGGGGCTACAACAGCCGTGGCGAGTTAGGTGACAACTCCACGACCAACAGTAACGTGCCGGTGCGGGTGTTAGACACGGCCGGAGCCGGCTCCTCATTCGGCCGTACCTTGGCGGAACCGCTTCCACCGGAGCCTTCTCAACTAAGTCGTCCAGTCCGACTCATGGTGACAGATCGCAATGCGGATTCGATTGCGATTAGTTGGGGCGTGCCGACGAGTAACGGCGGGAAACATATCGATCGCTACCGGGTGAGCTACCGCCCAAAGGGTTCTGCTTCTTGGACCGCTTTCGCGATCGTTCCCTACTCACAACTGCACCTTCGGGTGCGGGGCTTGCGTACAGGCGTGACCTATGAGTTCCAAGTACGTGCCCATAATGCTGACGGCCTCGGCAATCCTTCACGGATCGTGTCAGAGACGGTTCCGATGCGAGCGGCAGCACCGATCGTGGTGCAGAAGTTCCGGGATCAAAGCGCAATCGCGTTAACGTGGCGGGCTGTGAAGGCCCCTGCACACAGTCCCCTGACTGCGTACGTGATGTCCTGCCGTGACAGCAACGGCGACACTCTCCGCACCAGCGTTACAACGGTTAACCTGAGCGCATCAATCAGAGTTCTGGCCGCGCAACCATATTCCTGCCGCGTAGCAGCCATAACCGAAGCTGGGCGCGGTGTCGGCTCTGAGCGGGTGCAAATCTCTAGCCGCATTCGAGATTGACCCTCAGACTCCGTGGACCTGTTCGCGTAGATCTCGTCGATAGGCCTCGACGGCCATGAGTTCGGCGAAAATTGCCGCGTGAATCTCTGGATCGGTTTCTGCGTCGGCTCGCTGCATGCGGCCACGCAGTTCGGTGATCATGCGCGTTGCCGACATCTCGAGTAGCCGAGCCACCATCGACGTGGCATAACGAGCATCGGCTCCCGCGTTGGAGGGCAGTGGCTCCACGGCGAGGGCTCGCACGTGCGAACGCACAGAATCATCCACGCACTCAGCCAACACCGCGTCAATCCACGCGAGATCGAGCAACTCCAAGCGCGGACCGCCCGCAGCGGCAATAGCCACATGGATCGCTCGATAGTCCGGGTCGAGATAGGACTGATCCTCGACTGAGGCGTACCACGCAGACACTGCCTCGGGTTGCTGCAGCGCGCACTTGAGCGCCTCGCGCTCGACGGTGGCCTCTGGGCCGCTGGGGCGTGGGCGCTCATTGCGCTCCGGCGGCGCCACGGGGGCCTGGGATCTGGCCGCAGTAGAGATCGCCTTGGTGACCGTTTCGACATCCATGCCCAGCCATCCCGCAAGCCGACGGCCGTATTCGGGTCGCAACGCTGGATCGCGAATCTTGCCCACGACGGGCGCCGCATCGCGCAACGCAGCCACTCGGCCCTCTGCGGAATTGAGGTCGTACGTCGCAAGTGTCGAGCGAATCGCAAACTCAAAAAGCGGGGTCCGGGATTCGATGAGTGCCACCACCGCAGGATCACCGTGCTGCTGGCGCAACTCACACGGATCGAGACCATTGGGCTCGACCGCTACGAAGGTTCCTGCAACGAAACGCTGATCGTCTTCGAAGGCCTTCAAGGCTGCGCGCTGACCGGCCGCATCACCGTCGAAGGTGAAAATGACTTCACCACGCATGCGGTCATCGTCCATCAAGAGTCGGCGAAGCAACTTGATGTGTTCGGTGCCGAATGCCGTGCCACAGGTGGCGACAGCGGTAGTCACTCCGGCCACGTGACACGCCATGACATCGGTGTAGCCCTCGACTACGACAACGCGTTGTTCCTTGGAGATCTCTCGGCGCGCAAGATTGATGCCGTAGAGCACACTGCTCTTCTTGTAGAGCGGCGTCTCAGGCGTGTTGAGGTACTTCGGCCCCTCGTCATCGTCATAGAGTTTGCGCGCACCGAAACCGACGACATCTCCCCCGAGATCGGCAATGGGCCACACCAGTCGCCCTCGGAAACGGTCATAGACGCCCCGACTGCCTTGTGACACCAAACCAGCAGCCATGATCTCGGCGTCGGTGAACCCCGACTTTCGCAAATGCGTGGTGAGCGCATCCCAGGACTTTGGCGCATAGCCCACACCGAAGTGTGTAATCGTCTCCGCGCCGAAGCCTCGCTCGGCTAGAAACGTACGGCCGGTCTGCGCCTCAGGTCCGGCTAACTGCCCCACGAAGTAGGCCGCCGCAATCTTGTTGGCTTCCACCAGACGAGTGCGCTGCCCCTGCTGACGGTTGACTGCAGTGCCGCCCTCGACATAGCGCAACTCGATGCCAGCGCGTGCTGCGAGTTTTTCGACTGACTCCGCGAAGGTCAGATGGTCGAGCTTTTGCACGAAGGAGATGACGTCGCCGCCCTCCTGGCAGCCGAAGCAGTAATACATGCCACGGCTGGGAGTGACATGGAAGGAGGGAGATCGCTCATCGTGGAATGGGCATAGCCCCTTAAGGCTTCCTCCGCCGGCGTTCTTCAGGGTGACGTATTCACGCACGACCTCATCGATGCGGGCCTGCTCGCGTACAAGGGTGACGTCCTCGTCTCGAATGCGTCCGGCCATGCCTGCATCGTAGGCGCTCGGCCAGCCCTCAGGGGCAGAGCCGCTCGTGCCAGTGGACGGCGCTCACGTCGGTGAGGCTGGCGACTTGGTCAATGATGACTCGGAGCCGCCCAGCATCGTCGGTGGCTGCCGCATAGTCCGGGGCTAGTGCTGGCTCGAGGTCTCGCCCCCCGCGGAGCACGAGGGCGGCCACGAGCTCCTGGAGCAGCTCCTGCTGGCGGGCATACATCTCATCGGCCCCCGGCCGGCGCATGACGTACTGCATCGCGACGGCCTTGAGGATCGCGACCTCCGCCTCTGCCTCCGACGGGATGCGCAGATCGGCGGAGTAGCGCGTAAGGTCACGATCTCCGAACTCCACCCGGGTTGCGACCTCGGCGGCCGAACAGAACCGGCCGATCAGTTGCGAACTAAGGTCCTTCAGCGCCGCAAGGTGCGGCAAAGTCGCGTCATAGGTCCTCAACCAACACGGCAACTCGATGAGACGCCCCCACGCGGCCTCAAGGTCACCAGCTGAGATGTGAGTCGCATAACTGCGTGACGCGAGTTGGATGACGACATCACGCTCCTCTTGCGAGTCGAAGACACGCAGGTCAAGCAAGCCGGCGTGAATCGAGTCTTCGAGGTCGTGCACTGAGTAGGCCACGTCATCTGCCCAGTCCATGACCTGGGTCTCTAGGCACCGACGCTCCCCCGGTGCGCCTTCGCGGGCCCAGTGAAACACGTCCATGTCGTCGGAATAGACGTTGAACTTGCGGGTGCCTTTACGACGGGGCCATGGGTACTTGCACACGCTGTCGAGCGCCGCGCGCGTGAGATTGAGTCCGGCGCTTCGGCCTTGAGCGTCGAAGATCTTCGCTTCGAGCCGAGTGAGCACGCGCAAGGACTGCGCATTGCCCTCGAAGCCACCGATGTCACTTGCCACAACATTTAGTGCGTCTTCACCATTGTGGCCGAACGGTGGATGACCAAGATCGTGCGCGAGACCCGCAACATCGACAAGATCGGGATCGCAACCCAGTGAGGCGCCGATCTCGCGAGCGATCTGCGCGACCTCGAGGGTGTGCGTGAGGCGCGTACGCGGGAAGTCGGCTTCACCCGCCGATCGCACCTGGGTCTTCGCAGCGAGTCGACGCAAGCCCACCGAATGCAACACACGAGCGCGATCGCGAGCGAACTCCGTGCGCTGGAACCGCTTGATGGGTTCTTGGACGTAGCGCTCTACGTCTGCCTCGGTGTAGCCGTCCACTTAACCCCCCGACACGGACAACTCGGCGTGACGAAGTTCGGCAGTTGCCATTTCATCCACGTACGGACTATCCAACCACCCGTCGGGCAGGGTGGGTGGTCGTTCGCCACCCGTGCGTCCACGCGGTCCGGCAAGAACTTCTGAGTTGGCTTCCTGATCGATATCGATCTGACTGAGTAGGTCATCGAGTTCGGCGAGGGTGAACACCATGCTGAGAGCGTGGCGGATCTGCTGTCGCACGCTAAAGCCCTTGAGGTACCACGCCATGTGCTTGCGCATATCGCGGCAGCCCTTACCTTCGCCGTAGTCGATCGACAACAACTCCGCATGGCGCTTCAGTGTGGCCAGGACATGCCGCAAATCGGGGTCAGGTGCGACGGGTTCGCCCGCGAAGGCTTGGGCAAGTTGTCCGAAGAGCCACGGGCGTCCCAGACAGCCACGCCCGACGACCACACCGGCGCACCCGGTTGTCTCCACCATGCGCAACGCATCTGCTGCGGTCCAGATGTCGCCATTGCCGAGCACGGGCGTGCCGAGTGGTGCGAGATGGTCGACCAACCGTGCAATCGTGTCCCAGTCGGCGCGACCTGAGTACATCTGCGAAGCCGTGCGCGCGTGCAACGCGACCCACGCAACACCCTCTTCGGCGGCCGCTTGCCCCGCGTCGAGGTAGGTGATGTGATCGGCGTCAACTCCCACGCGCATCTTCACCGTGACGGGCACCCGACCATCAGCGGCCTTAACAACCGAGGCCACGATCGCCCGAAAGAGATCGCGCTTCCACGGCAATGCACTGCCGCCGCCTCGCCGGGTCACCTTGGGCACCGGGCAGCCGAAGTTCATGTCAATGTGATCGCACCGATCCTCGTCAAGGAGCAGCCGCACCGCCTCGCCCATCACGTATGGGTCCACTCCATAAAGCTGCACGGAGCGAGGTGATTCATCTGGGCCAAAGGTGACCATGTCGAGTGTCTCGGCATTGCGCTCAATCAACGCCCGCGAAGTCACCATCTCCGAAACGTAGAGACCTGCCCCTGCTTCACGGCAAAGTCGCCGAAACGCCCGGTTAGTGATCCCCGCCATAGGGGCCAGCACGACGGGCGGATCCACCGTCAAGGCCCCGGCACGGAGTAGCGTCACCAGAGGATTCTCCCTCAACGACCGTTGGGGCAGATGCAGGAGGTACACATGTCGACCGCAGCGGGCACGATTTTGACCGGAAAGCGTCGTTGGTTTGCCCTGGTACCCGTCGCGGTCGGCGTCGCGATGATCATTCTCGATGCGACTGTGGTCAATGTTGTCCTACCCACACTCATCAAGGAAGTCGGCCTCACCACGACTGATGCCGAATGGGTCACCGCGGCATACTCGCTCACCTTCGCGTCACTGCTCATTGTTGCCGGGCGTCTTGCTGACAGATTCGGTAGGCGCCTGATCTTCGTGATCGGTCTGGTGGTCTTTGTCGTCTCGAGCGTGCTGGTTGCGATGTCCGATAGCCCAGTGAGCATTATTGGAGCTCGCGCGTTGCAGGGCGTAGGCGCCGCGATGATCCTGCCGTCTTCGCTGTCGATCCTTAATTCCGTTTTCGTGGGCAAGTCACGTGCCGCGGCCTTCGCAGTGTGGGGCGCGACGATCGGCGGCATGGCGGCAATGGGCCCACTTGTTGGCGGCTGGCTGACGACAGACTTCTCGTGGCACTGGGCGTTCTTGATCAACGTACCGATCGGCGTCGTGGTCTTGATCGGTGCGCTCGTCTTCGTACCGGAGACCAGAGACAAGGCTTCTGCGAATGGCGCGGACGTCCTCGGCATCGTGTTCTCCACTCTCGGACTCCTTGGCGTCGTATTCGCGCTCATTGAGGGCCAACGCTACGGCTGGATCATCGCCACTCAAGAATTCACGGCCGGGCCCATCACCTGGAGCGCAGGCACAATATCGATCGTTTTTGTCTCGCTGATCGTCGGTATAGCGAGTCTCGTTGCTTTGCTCTTCGTTGAGCGCTCACGCGTCGCGTCGGGCAAGGCAGTTATCTTCGACCTAAGACTGTTCAAGATCCGTTCCTTCGCTGCGGGCAACGTGGTCGCACTCGTCGTAAGTCTCGGCGAGTTTGGTCTGCTGTTCACATTGCCGCTCTTCTTGCAGTCTGTGCGCGCCTACACAGCACTAGAAACTGGCGTCATCCTGCTTGCTCTAGCCGTTGGCTCCTTCGTGGCTTCGGGCGCTGGTGCGGCAATGGCACAGCGCATTGGTCCGGTGCGTGTTCTTCAGATCGGCATGGCGTTGGAGGCGCTAGGCATCATCGGCTTGGGCTTTGCTATCTCCACGACTGTCGGCGGTTGGGGTCTGGTGCCGTGGCTGTTCCTCTATGGCCTTGGTGTGGGGTTCGCAACCGCCCAACTCACCGGTGTCATTCTCTCCGAAACTCCCGTGGCTCAATCTGGTCAAGCTTCCGCAATGCAATCGACTTCACGTCAGGTTGGCGCCGCCATTGGCACCGCAATCCTTGGCACGACGCTGCTGCTCGGATTGGGGCACTTCGTCAACAATGACCTGCAAGATGCCGGCGTCCCGTCTGCTCAAGCCGAGCAGATCACCCAAGTGGTGGCATCAAGTGCTGGTCAGGCAATCCCTGGTCTCGGCGACCCGGTGATCGTTGAAGCAGCTTCGCAAGGCTTCTCGTCAGCCACGAAGACCGTCTCCCTCGTCGCGGCGATCTTCGTCTCGCTCGGGTTGCTTGCGAGCTTCTTGCTCCCCCGCAATGCGGCGCGCATCAGAGCTGAGGGTTACGAGCCACCCAAGGGATAACCTGTCCTCCTCGCCTACGTGAAGGAGTTTCCCATGGTCAAGTCTCGACGGTCCGTCATCCTCATCGCCGCTGGTGCTGCGGTCCTTATCGCTGTGACTTCGGCATCATCTGCGGTCGCCACCCGAATGATCACTGGCGCAGACATCCAGAATCACACGATCACCGGCAAAGACCTCAAGGCCGGAACCATCGCCCTCGAACACCTTGATCGCACGAGTGTGAGAGCAGGACATGTGCACCATTCGCGCGAGGCGTTCGTCGTCGGACGAGGCGCGTCAAAGTCTAAGGTCACTCGAGACAGCAACTCGAGTGTCAGGCTAAACAACTTTGCCATGACCCGCATCGCCGCCGTGACCTCGCTGCCCGTGGGGACCTACACCGTGGTTGTCGGGGGCTCGGTACAGACGACCGTTGTCATGGACCAGAGCAAAAAGTATTACCCTTCATCCGTCTGGTGCACACTTAATGCCCTGGGCACTCAGGTGGCTATGCAGGGATACGGTTCGTCGCCTAACGCCGCCACCAACTACAACCCCACCGTCGCAATGACTCGCGTGGTGACCCTCACTTCACCTGGCGACATCTCCGTGGCGTGCGAGATCGCCAGTTCCCTCTCGGGTTACAACGGCACTGCTGGCAACGCACTCATCGATCTGGTGGCGTTCCCGGCGACGTCCTCTAGCGAGGGATAACGGATTCAGGCTGGGGCATGCGCAACGAAGGCGACGCGCTCGCCCCAGCCGGTTTCACTGGCGTCGAGTTCATCGACCTCGGCAAAGCCCGCTGCACGCAAACGATCAACCCAGACATACTGAGGGAACAGACCGATGTCGTGTGACTCCTCAATGACGCGGTCTCCCACGGTCACGGTGAAGTCGATACGAATGCCACCTTCGCGCTCGCAGTAACGCGCTTCGTAGTGAACGTCACCTGAGCCGCCGGTCATGACGGAGGGCTGCCAGTAATCAGCGAGGTGGTCGGGCACGACGAGCAACATGCCGCCGGGCCGCAGGTGCTTGCGTGCCGTACGGAACGCCGCGTCCATTTGATCGGTGTCGAGGATGTAGTCGGCCGCATCATGGATCAAGACCGCATCAAAATCCCGGCCCAGATTGGCCTTGAACATATCCGCGACCTTGTTGTCGCACATCGGGTTGCGTCGTCGTGACATGTCGACCATCTCCGGCGAGATGTCCGTCAGCGTCATGGTGAAGTCATCACGTAGGTGATACGACAGATGACCGCCGCCGCACCCAAACTCCAGAATCTCGTGGGCCTTCCCGGCCTTGAGAATTCCAGCAATGAATCGACCTTCGTCTTCGTATGCGTTGACCGGGGAGATGATCGGCCAGTACTGCGCTAGCTCTCCGTAGAGCGCTGACATTAAAACGCTGGCAAGCGAGAGGACAGCCAACCTTGCACTGCATCAAGGCCAATGCGCTCCTGCGACATGGCGTCACGGTCACGCACAGTGACCGCCTGGTCCTCGAGAGTGTCAAAGTCGACAGTCACACAAAATGGTGTGCCGATCTCATCCTGACGACGGTAACGCCGTCCGATTGCACCCGCATCATCGAAGTCGACATTCCAGCGCTTGCGCAACTGCGCAGCCAGATCGCGCGCTTTCGGCGAGAGATCGGCATGACGCGACAGCGGCAGGACAGCGACTTTGACCGGCGACAGACGTGGATCAAGACGCAACACCGTGCGGACGTCGACGCCACCTTTGGAGTTGGGTGCCTCGTCCTCGTCGTAGGCATCCAGCAAGAACGCCAACACGCAGCGAGTCAGCCCCGCAGCGGGCTCAATGACGTAGGGCACCCAACGCTCATTGGCGTCCTGATCGAAGTAGGACAGATCAACGCCGCTATTCTCGCCATGCGAAGTCAGGTCGAAGTCAGTGCGGTTGGCAATGCCTTCAAGTTCGGCCCACTCAGACCCAGCGAAGCGGAAGCGGTATTCGATGTCGACCGTGCGCTTAGAGTAGTGACTGAGTTTCTCCTTGGGGTGCTCGAAGAAGCGCATGTTGTCGGGGTTCATGCCGAGTTCTGTGTACCAATCCCAGCGGGCCTTGAGCCAGTATTCGTGCCACTCCTCATCAGAACCCGGCTTGACGAAGAACTCCATCTCCATCTGCTCGAACTCACGGGTACGGAAGATGAAGTTGCCGGGCGTGATCTCGTTGCGGAAGCTCTTGCCGGTCTGGCCGATGCCAAACGGCGGCTTCTTGCGGGAGGAGTTGAGCACGTTGAGGTAGTTGACGAAGATGCCTTGCGCAGTCTCGGGCCGCAGGTAATGCATCGACGATGCATCTTCCACCGGTCCGACGGTGGTCCTGAGCATGCCGTTGAAGTCGCGCGGCTCAGTGAAGTCACCAGTCGTTCCGCAGTTGGTGCAGACGATGACAGAAAGGCCTTCAGCAGGCTTTCCGTGCTTTTCTTCGTATGCGTCGAGCAGTTGATCTGCTCGCCAGCGCTTGTGGCACTTCTTGCACTCAGTCAGCGGGTCGGTGAA
>CAFBMR010000003.1_pt1 | contig 53995 bp, 53 predicted proteins | sample 7269021 | NCBI WGS metagenome assembly CAFBMR01 (sample SAMEA6814071, study PRJEB35770) | uncultured Actinomycetes bacterium | biome: Freshwater; feature: Freshwater reservoir; material: water | place: Czech Republic | collected 2017-05-23 | depth 30m m
CCGATTCAAGCGCGCTTCCATCTGGCGAGTGGCCCGATCAAGGACACCTACGAACTGGATTACACCTGGCAGGGAGATGCCTCTGTACGGTGGATTCTGACCAAAGGCGACATGCTCACCATGATGGACGGGTCATATACGTTAGTCGACAATGGAGACGAGTCGACAAAGGTCGAGTATCGCCTCGCTGTTGACGTGAAAATTCCGATGATCGGGATGCTGAAGCGCAAGGCGGAAAAGGTCATCGTGGATACAGCTCTGAAGGGACTGCGCAAGCGAGTGGAGTCTTTGGCCTAATGGCTCTCACGCTCGGTGTTGATGTTGGTGGCACCAAGATCTTGGCCGGTGTGGTTGACGAGCAAGGTCAGATTCTGCGAACCGAGCGTCGCCCAACCCTGCGTTCCGATGTGGATGCCCTTGTGCACTCCATCAGCGAATGTGTGCGTTCACTCGATCCTGAGGGTGAATGTCGCTCGTTGGGAGTCAGTATCGCTGCCCTCCTTGACGCCCCCAGAGATCGAATCCTCTTGGCGCCCAACGGAGGGTGGACGCAAGAGCCACTCGACTTTCTACTCGAGCGGGAGACGCGCCTTACGACGGTGTTGGAGAACGACGGCAATGCCGCGGCTTGGGGCGAGTACCGCTTTGGAGCGGGACGAACTGCGAAAGACATGGTGATGATCACCGTGGGAACGGGCATCGGTGGTGGTGTAGTCCTTAACGGACAAATACGTACCGGCGCTCATGGCGTGGCTGGCGAGATAGGCCACATTACGATGGTCGCTAATGGGCTGCCGTGTGGTTGCGGACGCACCGGGTGTTGGGAGCAGTACGCCAGTGGCTCGGCTCTCGTTCGCGAGACACGAGCCTTGGCCACCGAACGTAGATCTGATGCCACGTTTCTGCTGACGCTCGGAGACGGGACTCCTGAAGGGGTTCAAGGCGTACACGTCACCGAAGCCGCTCATGCGGGAGACACAGTTGCCCTGACCGCCTTCGCTCGCGTCGCGGAATGGCTTGGCAGGGGCATGGCCGATTTAGCCGCAGTGATTGATCCAGAGCTGTTCATTTTTGGGGGCGGTGTCAGCGAAGCCGGTGACGTGCTGCTCGTGCCACTCAAGGCTTCGTTTAGCCGCCAGTTGATGGGATTCGGCCGTCTGACGGGTGCGGAGGTGGCAGTCGCCGAGCTGGGTAATCACGCCGGACTCATCGGTGCTGCTGATTTGGCTCGGCTACGCGCCGGCTAATCACGCCAGAGTGGTCAGACAACGGCACCGTCAGGTGGCCCATCGCGGTCGCCGTCCTTCTTTCGGGCGATCAATGTTGCGAAGCCCCCAGCGAATGCAAAACCCCCGAGGGCCGCGATCCAGGTCGGTAGCGAGACGAAAAAGGCGATAAGCACGAGGATCGGGCCACCTAGTGCGCCCGCCCAGGCGAAACGATCGACAGCGTGGTGTGGGCGCGGGATCGGTGGGGGTTCGGGCGGTTCGAAGGTAGAGGTGTCCTCGGCGAGAGGATCCCAGTCACTCGACGCAGGAGTGAGTTGCGCACCGGGGACGTCATCATTGGCTGCGGGCATTCGCGGCGCCTCACCGAAGCCAGCAACGATTGCCTGCCACTCGGCGTCGACTTTTTCCTGGGGGAGACCTTCGTTCTCTTCGGGCATGGGTTCGCTCGTCACTGGCCCGAGACACGCCTGATGAAAGCAATGCTGGCGTCTTCGATTGTCATGGCATCGTTGTCGAGTGTTGCCACGTGATAGGAGTCGGGGAGTACTACAAGTGTCTTATCGGTGGATCGCACATGAGACATGATCCACTCCGCGTTACTGGCTTCTACGACGTGGTCCACTGCACTGCGAAATACGAGTGCCGGCTGATTTACCTTGTCGATGTCCTGACGCACCGTGGTCCACAACTTGGACAAGGAATAGGCGGCCTTAAGCGGGATCTTGCTATATGCGCCCTCATCTTGCCCAGGCTTCTTGATGTCATTGCTGATACCTGGGAATGAGGGGACAACGGCTTGCAGCAGGGGCAAGAGATGTCGGTCCTTGCGTTCGCTATGTACGGCGGCGTTGACAAGGACTATTCCAGAGACCGCGCCGCCTTTCTCCTCCGCAAGTCGTAGTGTGAGTGAACCGCCCATGCTTAGGCCTAGTACAAACACGCGGTCGCATCGCTCGGCGAGTTCTCGGAATGCTCGATCAACCTCGGCGTACCAATCCTCCCAACGCGTGAGATTCATGTCTTGCCAGCGGGTTCCATGACCGGGAAGTCTCGGAAGTCGTACTGTCATGCCCTCTTTGGCGAGTCGCTGTGCGAGCGGGAGCATTGACTTGGGAGATCCCGTGAAACCATGGATAACCAGCGCTCCAGTGGAGCTGCCGTCCGCGGCAAATGGTTCGGCTCCGGGCATGAGGGTCATCTTTTCCGCTCCTTGATCGAGGACGTCCGCACCCTCAGCGTAGGGTTCGCATGTGTTCTATTGGGTGCTGAAGCACATTCTCGTCGGGCCGTGGCTGCGCATACTCTGGCGCCCCTGGACCGAGGGTGTCGAAAACGCGCCGACACAGGGGGCCGCCATCATCGTCAGCAACCACCTGTCGTTCAGCGATTCCTTCTTCATGCCCCTCATGGTCAGCCGCAAGGTGACGTTCCTTGCCAAGAGCGATTACTTCACGGGTCGAGGGATAAAGGGTCTCTTCACGAAGATGTTTTTTGCTGGCGCCGGACAGGTCCCGGTGGATAGATCAGGTGGCCGCGCTTCCGAAGCGGCTTTGAATACGGCACTGCGCATCCTTAGCCAAGGCAATCTCCTGGGCATCTACCCAGAAGGCACGAGATCTGGGGATGGGCGCCTCTACCGCGGCCGTACCGGTGTCGCTCGAATGGCCCTTGAAGCGGGGGTACCCGTGATTCCAGTCGCGATGATCGGTACCTATGAGATCCAGCCTCCCGGACAGGTCAAACCGCGTGTGCGTCGAGTCGGTATGCGCTTTGGGACGCCCCTAGATTTCACCCGCTACGAAGGACTCGGTGGCGATCGATTCATTCTCCGATCAGTAACCGACGAAATTATCTACGCCCTGATGGATCTCTCTCGGCAGGAATACGTCGACATGTACGCGACGAAGGCGAAAGAAATGGCTAAGAAAGTCACGACGGACTAGTCCGCGGACCAACCCGCTGTCCGGTTTACCGCGCTATGCCAGCGCTGAAATCCGCGCGGGTCGACGTTCTGCGGCTGGAAAGTTCGCTCAATGCTTCGGGCCTCTTTGATGACGGCCATTGACGACCAGAGGCCAAAGCCAAGACCGGCAAGAAATGCCGCTCCGAGCCCAGTGGATTGCAATTCGAGGGGTCGCTCCACTGGCGTCTGCAGTTCGTTCGCCTGCAACTGGCACAGCAGAGAGTTCGCAGCGGCACCTCCATCGACGGCAAGTCGCGGGAGGTGAATGCCGCCCTCATTCCGCATGAGGTCAACGAGATCGTGCACGCTGTAGGCAATCGCGTCAAGAGTCGCTCGAGCCAGGTGAGCTCGTGTGGTGCCACGGGTGATGCCCAAAATTGCACCGCGCGCATACGGATCCCAGTAGGGCGCACCCAGACCCGTCAGCGCGGGCACGAACACCACGCCGTCGGAGTCCGACACGGAATTGGCGAGGGCTTCGGTCTCCTCGGCATTCGCAATAATCCCCAGACCATCTCGCAACCACTGAACCGCCGCACCGGTGACAAACACAGACCCTTCAAGGGCGTATGTCAAGGAGCCGTCCGGGTTGCCCAGAGCGACTGTGGTCAGTAGTCCGCCCGTAGAAAACACCGGGTTGGTTCCGGTGTTAGCAAGAAGAAAGGATCCGGTTCCGTAAGTGCATTTTGCGTCACCCACGTCGAACCCTGCCTGCCCCACAAGGGCCGCTTGTTGATCGCCGGCCACACCAGTAATGGGGATGTTGAGCCCAAGAAACACGGATGGATCTGTTCTACCTAGTTCGCCGAAAGAGGGCACGATTTCGGGAAGCGCGCCCATCGGCACACCGAACAGGCCACATAGTTCTGCACTCCACTCTCCTCGGTGGATATCGAATAGCAAAGTGCGTGAGGCATTAGTTGCGTCAGTGGTGTGCACCATGCCTCGTGACATGCGCGCCATCAGGTAGGAGTCCACAGTGCCGATCGCGACTCGACCGGAGATGACCTGGCCCCAGACTCGTGGGTCGTTTTCGCAGATCCACTGAAGTTTGGTCGCGCTGAAATACGGATCTAGTCTCAAGCCAGTGAGATGCCTGACTCGCGCATCGTGGACGGGCCGAAGTCGGTCGCAGAGGGACGCGGTTCTGCGGTCTTGCCACACAATGGCCTTGCGAGCAGCCCCGAGTGTTTCTCGATCCCACAAACAGACCGTCTCGCGCTGGTTGGTGATTCCTACGGCCGTTGGTGCTAGATCCGCGTGTCCGTCGACAACATCCAGCACTTGGCGCACGGATGTCAGAGTGGCCTGCCAGATTTCACCGAGATCATGCTCGACCCAGCCCTCATGCGGGAAATGCTGAGGGAAGGCTGAGTACCCACGAGCTACGACACGCGCACGCTCGTCGACCAGCAAAGCCGTGACGCCGGTTGTGCCTGCGTCGACTGAAAGAACTGTCATATGGGCACTGTAGTTACAGAAACACCAACTCGCTAACGTGTTGTGGGAAGGGAGATCGTCATGCGAGTAGGTGTCCTCACTGGTGGTGGAGATTGCCCCGGCCTCAATGCGGTGATCCGCGCTGTTGTCCGCAAAGGTGTTTCTGAGTACGGATTCGACTTCGTTGGGTTCCGCGATGGATGGAAGGGTCCCCTTGAGGGAGTCACTATGGCCCTTGATGTGGCGGCAGTACGTGGGATCTTGCCGCGCGGAGGCACGATCCTCGGCTCGTCGCGCACAAACCCAATCACAATCGAGGGTGGCGTCGAACGAATCGAGAAGAATCTCAAGGGACTCGGCGTTGACGCCCTCATCGCCATTGGCGGAGAAGACACTTTAGGTGTTGCCACGGCGCTTCATGAGTTGGGATTCCACGTCGTAGGCGTGCCCAAAACCATCGACAACGACCTCAATGCAACTGATTACACCTTCGGTTTCGACACTGCGGTGGGGATCGCAACCGAAGCGATAGATCGGCTTCACACAACTGCTGAATCGCACCATCGCGTTCTCGTCATTGAGGTCATGGGTCGTCACGCGGGCTGGATCGCGCTTCATTCGGGGATGGCTGGCGGCGCTAATGTGATTTTGATTCCTGAAGTGCCCTTCGACATGGATCAGGTGTGCGCTTGGGTGGATTCACGTTTCGATCAGAGTTTTGCGCCGATTATCTGCGTTGCAGAGGGAGCTCTTCCCTCTGACGGTGATCTCATGACTAAGGATGCAACGGTCGACGCTTTTGGTCACGTTCGACTCAGCGGCATAGGCGATTGGCTCGCCAGTGAAATTGAACGTCGTACCGGCAAGGAGTCGCGTGCCGCCGTGCTCGGTCATATCCAGCGTGGCGGCACCCCGTCGTCCTTCGATCGCGTGTTGGCCACGCGTTTTGGGCTCAACGCGATTGATACCGTCAAGGATGGCGACTGGGGCAAGATGGTGGCCCTTCGAGGAACTGACATCGTCCGGGTACCGCTGACTGAAGCGACCAAAACTCTGAAGACGGTGCCGTTGGCTCGTTACGAGGAGGCCATGGTCCTGTTCGGGTAAGCGAGCGACTACCCTTTTAGCGTGTCTCTTACCTGGCCGGATCTCCCCGCCGCACAGCAGCCTGTGTGGCCGGATGAGGTTGCCCTCGCCGACGCACTTGCTGAGTTGCGCCGTCAGCCGCCGCTCGTGTTTGCGGGGGAGTGCGATGCACTCACCGAGCGTCTCGCTGCTGCCACGCGCGGCGAAGCTTTTGTGTTGACCGGTGGGGACTGCGCCGAGACATTTGCCGCCAATACGGCCGACTCGATTCGAGCCAGGCTCAAGACAGTGCTGCAGATGTCGATGGTGTTGACCTATGCGGCGTCGCTTCCGGTGGTCAAGTTGGGACGAGTTGCCGGGCAGTACTTCAAGCCGCGGTCGACGCCGACTGAGACTCGTGATGGGGTTGAACTGCCGTCCTACTTTGGTGATGCGGTCAACGCAATCGAATTCGATGCCGTCTCGCGCCGTCCTGATCCCCAGCGCCTTCTGCGGACTTACAACGCGTCTGCCGCGGCCCTCAATCTCATTCGCGCTTTCACTCAAGGCGGATACGCGGACGTTCGACAGGTGCATGCGTGGAACCAAGATTTCGTCCGCGACTCTCCGGCCGGTCAGCGCTACGAGAAGATGGCTCAAGACATTGAGCGCGCATTGGCGTTCATGCAGGCATGTGGCGCCGACCCCGAGGAGTTCCAGCGTGCGGATTTCTACGCGGCGCACGAAGCGCTGTGCCTCGACTACGAGAAGGCGCTGACTCGCATCGATTCCCGCACGGGGACGCCTTATGACGTATCGGGACACTTCCTGTGGATCGGAGAGCGCACGCGTCAGGCCGACGGGGCGCACCTACATTTCGCCTCTGTGATTCGAAACCCCATCGGCGTCAAGGTGGGTCCAACAGCAACGCCGGAAGACGTAGTCAGTCTCGCCGAGCGGCTTAACCCCGAGCGGATTCCCGGACGATTGACATTGATCACCCGGATGGGAGCCGGCAAGATTCGGGCGACTCTGCCAAAGATTGTCGAGTCGGTCCAGGCCAGCGGGCACCCAGTGGTGTGGGTCTGCGACCCCATGCACGGCAATACCCGTCAGGCGGCCTCCGGCCACAAAACGCGTTCATTCGATGACGTTCTCGATGAAGTTCAAGGATTCTTCGATGTGCACGCCACGATCGGTTCGTTCCCGGGCGGCATCCACGTCGAACTCACCGGTGACGACGTCACAGAGTGTGTCGGCGGCACTGGTGGAGTGGCTGAAGATGGTCTGGGTGAGCGTTATGAAACAGCTTGCGATCCTCGGCTCAATCGCCAGCAAGCCCTAGAGCTCGCTTTCGTCGTCTCGGACATGCTCCTAAAGTGCTGACCATGCTCGCGGTCACGAGGATCAAGACGCCTTGGTCCCCACTGACGATCATTGCCGACAATGACTGTGTCGTGTCGTCGTGGTTCGGTGAGCAGTCCCATCACCCGGTTGCTTGTGATGAACCGATTCGCAAGACTCGCAGCATCGATGGCGTAACCGAGGCAGTTGGCGCGTGGCTCGACGGTGATCTGTCCAGCCTTGACCAAGTGAAAGTACGTCAGAGTGGTGGGCCGTTCTTTGAGCAGGTATGGACCGTCATGCGAGAGGTGTCTGCGGGAGAGACGGTCAGTTACGGAGAGCTTGCGATGCTTGCTGGTCGCCCTCGAGCAGCCCGTGCTGTGGGAACTGCGTGTGCAACTAACTCCGTCGCGCCATTTGTCCCCTGCCATCGAGTGGTCACCGCTACGGGCCGCATCGGCGCGTATGGATACGGAGTTGACTTGAAAGTCGCACTGTTACGACACGAAGGTGCTATCTGATCCCAAAGAAGTAAACGGCCGCGGTACCGAATTCTCGGGAGCCGCGGCCGCTGGTGACGCCTTGCCGAAGACGGCGCCACGTGCCTATTCAACCCCCTCGACCCTATCGAACGCAAGTACGATTAGGACGTGTTGCGGATCTATGAGGGATGGAGCTACTTGACCAGGCTCAGGAGACCGGCCAGGACCGCAGAGATGGCCGCACACCACAGCATGATGACTCCGATAGCGGCGATGCGCAGGGGAGCCCGGGTGTCGGAGAACGCGATGGAGAACGCTCGTTTGGCGACACCTGAGAATGGGGTGGCTTCGTGGGCGGGGTCGCCATGGGGATCGCGCTGGAACCAGTAGGCACGCTCACTCGACATGCCCAACCAGACAAAGGCGAGGCCGAAGAGCGCAAGGGCTACAGCGATGATCAGGAAGACGAGGACGGCGATGCTCACAGTGAAACCCTACATGGCATGCTTCGCACAGTGGCACGCAACTACATCAACCTCGAGCATGTGCAAGTGGCCTTCTCGCACAAGGCCGTTCTTGACGACGTTTCCCTCGGGCTCAACGAAGCCGACCGCATCGGCATTGTCGGGCGAAATGGTGGAGGCAAGTCGACCCTGCTCCGCGTGCTCAGCGGGGCCTCGGTTGACTCCGGCCGCGTCACTCATGCTGGGGGATTGCGCGTAGGAATGCTCGCTCAGGTGGGCGATCCAGCGCCCGGAGTGACTATCCGTATGCGAGTTATCGGCGACCGACTCGATCACGAATGGGCAGCCGATGGCAAAACCCGCGATGTTCTTACGGGACTTCTTGGTGGGTTCGAAGATGCAGTGCTCGATCGCGAACTCACCAGCCTTTCCGGTGGAGAACTGCGACGTGTGGAGTTGGCTCACCTGCTCATTGATGGATGCGACGTACTCCTTCTCGACGAGCCCACAAACCACCTTGACCTTGAGGCGGTTGCTTGGCTAGCCCGCCACCTCAAAGGGCTGCGCAACACGGCCCTAGCCGTGGTCACCCATGACCGCTGGTTCTTGGACGAAGTGACTGACCGCACCTGGGAAGTCATCCGCGGACAGATTGAGGAGTACGACGGCGGTTACTCGGCCTATGTTCTGGCGAAAGCAGAGCGCTCGCGGCAGGACGCAACGATGGAGGCACGACGAGCAAACCTCCTCCGCAAGGAACTCGCGTGGCTTCGTCGCGGTCCGCCCGCGAGGACCACTAAGCCGAAATTTCGTATTGACGCAGCAAATACCTTGATCGCCACCGAACCTCCTGCACGCAACGACGTGGAGCTGGTCAATTTCGCTTCTGCCCGGCTGGGGCGCACTGTCATGGATGCTCAAGACGTATCCGTGACGCTGGGGGAGCGTGAACTCATCCACCGACTTACCTGGAGCGTCGGTCCCGGCGATCGGGTCGGGATTCTCGGACCTAACGGTGCGGGCAAGACCACTCTCATCCGCATGTTGCTCGGGGACCAACGCGTGGACTCTGGCAAGCTTGTGATCGGGAAGACCGTCAAGCCGGCCTATCTCTCGCAGCACCTAGATGAACTCAATCCCAATCTTCGAGTTCTTGAAGCAGTTCAGGAGATCGCTGAGTTCGTAGATCTGGGCAAGGGACGGGAGATGTCGGCCTCGACCTTGTGCGAGCGGCTCGGCTTCGATGCCGGGTCGCAGTGGACGCCTGTGGGCGACCTGTCGGGCGGTGAACGCCGACGTCTGCAGCTCACGCGATTGCTCATGGCTGGGCCTAATGTCTTGATCCTCGACGAACCTACGAATGACTTCGACGTGGAGACTTTGGCCGCCCTAGAGGACCTTTTGGATGGATTTGCCGGGACGATTCTGATCGTGTCCCATGACCGGTATTTCATTGAGCGGGTGTGCGAGACCTATCGGGCCGTACTCGGGGATGGGGACGTCCGCGATCTACCCGGTGGCGTCGATGAATACCTCGCCCTACGAAGTGCAGCGCTCTCTGGCGGACGTGGAACTCCCACCAAGGCCCAGGCGCCTGAAGAGTTCAAAGTTCCCGCGCTCTCCGCCGCGGAACGTCGAGAGGTTAATAAGCAGGTGGCTTCACTTGAGCGCAAGATGAATACCGCCCAGGAGAAGGTCGCAGCGATTCACCAACTCATGCATGAACACGCCACGGATCATGATGCACTGCGGGCGGATGGTGCTGCGCTACGTAAGGCAGAAGCGAAGCTCGCCGAGATCGAGATGGAGTGGTACGCCGCACTCGAATTGCTCAACTGATCTGCGTGGGTTCAGAAGTCGTCGGCACTGCGGCGGAGAATTTCGAGAACGCTGATTAGTTGGGTCGTTTCTCCGGCAGAAATCCCGACCGAAGTAAAGACATGCTCATTGAGGGCCTCGGTTGCAGACAACGCAATCGCTCTACCAGTCTCGGTGATCGTGGCGAGAACCTTGCGACGATCCTCTGCATCTGGTTCTCGACTGACGAAACCTTGACCCTCAAGTCGCTCCACCGCGCTGGTGACACTTGCCGGGTGCACCTGAAGCCTCGACCCCAAACGTGACATGGGCATCGAACCTCGGCTACTAAAGGTGAGAACCATCAAGATCTCGTAACGCGCGAAACTGAGGGCAAAAGGCTTGAGAGTGGCATCTATGCGCCCAAACAGAATCTGTTGCGCCCGCACAATCGACGTTACGGCCGCCATCCCGTCAGCAGCTGCCGCCCAATCATGGGCGACCCATTGCTTGTGGGCTTCGGCGATGGGATCGAAGGGGAGTTTGCCGGTCACGGTCACACTCCTCGACGGTACTTGCCGCCGACTTCGAAGAACGCCTCCGAGATTTGGCCGAGTGAACAATGCCGGACCGCATCCATCAGTACCTCGAACACGTTGCCTCCGGCACGCGCGGTTTCCTTAAGTCGCTGCAGTTGTCGCTGAGTTTCGAGCGGGTCCTGCCCCTGGAACCGAGCCAAGCGTGCCAGCTGGGATTCCTTCTCCTGCTCGGTGGCCCGAGCAAGCGCGATCGTTCCTTGCTCGTCTTCACCGGAGTGGGGATCAATAAAGGTGTTGACGCCGATGATCGGGAGTGATCCATCATGCTTGCGATGCTCATACAGCATCGACTCGTCTTGAATCCGGCCGCGTTGATAGCCCGTCTCCATGGCGCCGAGAACACCACCGCGCTCGGAGATGCGGTCGAACTCGGTCAGCACGGCTTCCTCAAGCGCGTCGGTGAGGTAGTCGACGATGTAGGAACCCTGCAGTGGATTCTCATTGCTGGAGAGACCCCACTCTTGGTCGATGATCATCTGGATAGCTAGAGCCCGGCGAACTGAAGCTGATGATGGCGTGGTGACGGCCTCGTCGTAGGCGTTGGTGTGCAGTGAATTCGCATTGTCATACAGCGCGCAGAGGGCTTGAAGCGTTGTGCGAATGTCGTTGAAGGCCATCTCCTGCGCGTGCAAGGACCTGCCGGAGGTCTGAACGTGGTACTTCAGTCGCTGGGCGCGATCATCGGCGCCGTAGAGATCACGCATGGCGATGGCCCAGATTCGGCGGGCCACGCGGCCAATCACGGTGTACTCCGGGTCCATGCCGTTGGAGAAGAAGAACGAAAAACTTGGTGCGAAATCGTTGACGTCCATACCTCGGGCCCGGTAGGCCTCTACGTAGGTGAACGCATTGGACAGAGTGAACGCCAACTGCGAAATGGGGTTCGCACCTGCTTCAGCGATGTGATAACCCGAAATCGAAACCGAATAGAAGTTGCGGACACGGTTCGCAATGAACCACTCCTGCACATCTGACATGCACCGCAGGGCAAACTCCGTGGAGAAGATGCAGGTGTTTTGGCCCTGATCTTCCTTCAGGATGTCTGCCTGTACCGTGCCGCGAATTGTGGTGAAGACATGAGCGCGGATGTCCTGGGCCTCTTCGTCGCTAGGGGAGCGTCCCTCACGGGCAACGAAAAGATCCAGCTGTTGGTCGATGGCGGCATTGAGGTACATCGCGAGAATCGTCGGTGCGGGACCATTAATGGTCATCGACACTGAGGTCTTTGGGTCACACAGATCAAATCCGGCGAATAGCCCGCGCATGTCGTCCAACGTCGCAATGCTGACACCGGAGGTGCCCACCTTGCCGTAGATGTCGGGGCGGAGGTCTGGATCGCGCCCGTAGAGCGTGACGGAGTCGAATGCAGTCGAAAGTCTTGTGGCGGGCTGACCTTCAGCGAGCAAATGGAATCGTCGATTAGTGCGGTCACAGTCACCTTCACCCGCGAACATACGAGCGGGCGCCTCGCCATCGCGCTTGAGCGGGAAAACGCCGGCAGTGAATGGGAAGCGGCCGGGGAGATTCTCTTTGCCAAAGTAGCGGACCAAATCGGCGTGAGAATCCGTCTGTGGCAGCGAGACTCGGGGGATCGCAGTCCCAGATAGAGAAGTCCGCTGCAAGGGTGCGCGGAGTTCACGGTCTCGTACTGTCGTCACAAGTTCGGCTGCCTCATACTCAGCCCGGACAGCAGGCCACGCAGTGAGTTGCTCGGCGTATTCAGCGGCGAGACTGCCGCGGAGCGCATGTGCCTTAGAGGTGGCGTCTGTGGCGGCATCGAGTCCGAGTTCGTGAGCTGCCGACTCCAGATGTTGTATGCGCGCAGCAATCGATGCTTGTTGCTCGGTCTGGGCGTGATGCCCGCGTACGGCCGTGGAAATCTCCGAGAGATAGCGCTCACGTGCCGGCGGAACAATTGTGCGGAGGTTGCTGGATGCCTTGGCACTGCCGGCCGGCCACGGCTGATCCGGCGATCGCATGCCACGCTCTACCAGCAGATCACGGAGACACACGTACAAGGCGGTGAGCCCATCGTCATTGAATCGCGCGGCAGACGTGCCAAAAACTGGCATGTCCTCCCAGGTGCTCGTGAATGCATGACGATTGCGTACCAACTGTCGCCCTACATCGCGTCGAGCATCTTCTGCCCCTCGGCGTTCGTACTTATTGATAGCAACGACGTCTGCGTAATCGAGCATGTCAATCTTCTCGAGTTGAGATGCGGCACCGTATTCGGGCGTCATGACATACAGCGATGCATTGACGAAGGGAATGATGCCTGCACTACCTTGACCAATGCCAGGAGTTTCGACGATTACGAGGTCATAGCCAGCGGCCCGACAGGCTTCGACAATCTTCGCAAGATTGTGCGGGATTTCTGATTCAGAGTCACGAGTTGCCAATGACCTGAAGTAAATCGAATCGAAGTCGACAGAGTTCATGCGGATCCGGTCACCCAGAAGTGCCCCGCCTACTCGGCGTCGAGTGGGGTCGATCGCGATCACGGCGACGCGCAGCTTGCCCTCGTATTCCTGGCGGATTCGAAGCAGCAGTTCATCGGTCAAACTGGATTTACCTGAACCCCCTGTGCCAGTGATGCCCAGCACCGGGGCAACCGAATGTGCTGCCGCTGACGCCATACCGGAAAGGACGTCGCTGCTGGCTTGATCGTTTTCCAACATGGTGATCGTCCGGGCAAGTGCAGGGACATCGCCAGAGATCAAGGCCTCAAGGTGGGCGGGCTTCGCACCGAGATCTGCGCGTGCGGCGCTGATCATCTCGGCGATCATGCCGTCTAGACCTAGACGCTGGCCGTCCTCGGGGGAGAAGATGCGAATGCCGCGCTGCGCGAGTAGCGAGATCTCCTCAGGCACAATGACGCCACCGCCACCGCCAAAGATCTTGATGTGACTCGCGCCCTGCTCTGCCAGTTGGTCCGCGAGGTAGGTGAAGTACTCGACGTGCCCACCCTGATAGGAAGACACCGCGACGGCGTGCGCGTCCTCGCTAATCGCGGCGCGAACAATCTGTTCGACACTGCGGTCGTGACCGAGGTGGATGACCTCCGCGCCTTGCGCCTGCAAGATCCGGCGCATGATGTTGACGGCCGCATCGTGGCCATCAAACAGGCTCGCGGCAGTGACAAATCGGACCGGGGACGCCCCCGCGCTGATACCCATGACCACATAATACCGTGGACATCAAACTATTTGACTTCTTATTAATGCCTTTTCCACCTTGGCGATCCTCTGGGTGGGCGATACAGGAATCGAACCTGTGACCTCTTCCATGTCAAGGAAGCGCGCTAACCCCTGCGCCAATCGCCCATGCCGCTCATCGCAGCCCCCCAAGAGTACACGGGCACGACGCGATGCAATCGTGGGCGTCAGGGAGCCCGACTGGGGACCTGCACGCGGTTAGGGTGGGCCGAAGCGGCATCGGACGAGAGGGATTGCGTGGCCACGGCTGTTGCGGGAAATTCGGTAGAGCCGATGGTTCAGGTTGGTCATGGTTTCCGCCCCGATATCGAGGGCATGCGTGCCCTGACGCTTGCAATCATCATCCTGTACCACGCGAGGGCGCCATTCGTCTCTGGTGGATTTATCAGCGTGGACGTGTTTTTCATGCTCTCTGGATTCCTGATTACTGGGCTCGTTGTTCGCGAAATCCGAAAGACCGGTCGCGTCGCCCTCGGCCAGTTCTGGGGCCGCCGTGCAAGACGATTGCTCCCGGCCGCTGGGCTTGTGCTCCTGGTCACGGGCATTGCCAGCTTCTTCATCTTGCCTTCAGTCGAGCACAAGGATGCAGGGCTAGATATCAGCGCCGCGGCGGTCTACGTGGCCAATCTGTTGTTCATCAGGACTAGCACCGACTATTTCGCTGCCACCCAGATCCCAAGTCCGGTCTTGCACTTTTGGACTCTGGGCGTGGAGGAACAGTTCTATCTCGTCTGGCCATTGCTCCTATTTGCGATCGCGTTCTTCTTGTATCGCCGGGCAACGAAGCGCGGTCGCGAGCACACCAACGCGCTCATCATCCCTGTCACGTTGGTCGTGATGGGTGTTGTTTTCGTGCTGTCCTTCATTCTCAACGTGTGGCTGACCAACGTGTCAGAGCCGGTCGCGTTCTTCCTGATGCCCACGCGCGCCTGGGAATTTGCGGCGGGAGCCATGGTCGGGGTGGGCGTCGTACAAATCGCGCGCATCCCGCAGTGGTTGCGCAGCACGATGGGCTGGGTCGGCCTCGCCTTTTTGCTCTGGGGAGTTCTCTTCCTGAAGAAGACCATGCCGTTCCCCGGCTGGACAGCCATGATCCCGGTCATCGCGACCGTGCTGATGTTGATCGCCGGCACAGGTGGCATCGGTTGGGGCCCAGGTGTGTTGTTCCGGCTGCGACCCATGCAAGCGATGGGCCGCATGTCCTATTCGTGGTACCTCTGGCACTGGCCGGTGCTGATTCTCGGCAGCGTCGCGTTAGATATCGCCTGGACCTCCGACAACTGGCTCAAGCTCATCTGGTTGCCGCTGCTGGCCTTTATCCCTGCCTACCTGGCCTATCGCTACGTCGAGACTCCACTGCGCATGGTGCCGGCCATTGCTAAGTCGACGAAGGTGTCGCTACTGGTCGGACTCGTCGCATCGTTGGTGGGACTCGTTGGGGGCCTATTCATCTACTTCATGCCAGTGCACGTGAAGGTCAACGTGGATATTCCGCAAGGGCAGTTGGTGCCCGGCGCCATCCAGCCTGTGCCCGGTCCTGCAGGGCGGCTCACCCCGTCCATCGAGCAGGTGCGCAACGACCGGCCGCCTTCGTACGGAAAGTGTCATCTACCGGTCCCCGAGACCGATATCCCTCAGTGCATTTTCGGTGATCCCAACGGTTCGATCACGGTGGCGTTATGGGGTGACTCCCATGCTGGTCAGTGGATCTCTGCGCTCGATCTGATTGGAAAAGAGAACGGCTGGAAGGTCGTGTCCTACACGAAGACCGGCTGTCCCGCGCCGAACGTGACTCCGTATCTCACCTCGTATAAGCGCGGATACACGGAGTGCGATATTTGGCGCGAGAACGTCCTGGCTGACATGCGAGATAGCTCGAAGCCGGACGCTGTCATCGTCGACTCGATCAAGCCGCCGTCGGTCATGGATTCGAATGGTCAGGTGGTGTCGGGTGATCTGGAGACTCCACTGTGGGATCAGGGTTGGCGTGATGCGGCGACGGCCGTGACTTCGATGGGTGCGCGATTTATCGTCATCCATGACACGCCATCGCTCCTGACTGACCCCGTCCTTTGTGTAGACCGGAACGCTGACAACCCAGCTGTGTGCGACGAACCTGCCGATCAGGTCGTTCCGCCGCTGAGCGTCGATGTTGACGTGGTCAAGGGGATGCCCGGTGTGGACACGGTCGACTTCAACGGCGGCATTTGCTACGTCGGCACGTGCCCGATGGTGCGCGCCAATCTCATGGTCTTCCGCGATCAGGATCACCTGACGGCTACCTATGCCAACGCTTTGGCTCCCGGGATGTCCTTGAGCTTGGTGCCGATAGTGGTCGCAGCTGCGGAGAACACAGCTCCCTAGGAACCCAAAAGAGAGGTGGAGACGGGATTTGAACCCGTGTACACGGCTTTGCAGGCCGTTGCCTCGCCTCTCGGCCACTCCACCAGGCGGTAGACCGCCAAGAAACAGCGATCCTGCGAGCGGACGACGGGACTCGAACCCGCGACCCTCACCTTGGCAAGGTGATGCGCTACCAACTGCGCTACGTCCGCATGACGGTCAGACCGTCAAGGAGGGACTTTAGCCGAAGCAGGCACTGGTCACCAATGCGGGGGCAGGACCGGCAGAATGCGTAACGTGCAGGCAGCCGCGCGTTTAGGAGGTCTCGTCGCCTCAGGCTTGAGCGACGTCACTTCGGATCTGGCCGCCTTGGACTCAGCGGGGCGATGGGCGGTCGTGATCCCCTACAGGGGCGTCCCTGTTCTCGCTCGATTTGAGCATTGGGTGCCGGCATCAGCGGCATCGGTCGGCGGAGTCTGGACCGGATCTCAACCTTCGGCGTGGAAATCCTCAGAGAATGAAGAGTCCTATATATCTGCAGTGCAACGCGTGCGCGCGCTCATTGAGTCTGGCGATGTCTATCAGGCAAATGTCTGCCGAGTTCTCTCTGCACAGCTTTCTGATCTGAGCGCGTGCGATGTGGGCGGCCTTCATGCATTACTCGACGCAGGCAACCCGTCTCCATACGGCGGGTTTGTGCGCGTTCCTGGTGCGCACGTTGCCACCGCATCGCCAGAGCTGTTCCTGAGGCGTACTGGCCGGCATATCGAATCTGGGCCGATCAAGGGCACCGGTCGCGTTGAAGCAGACCTGACACAGAAGGATCGCGCGGAGAACATCATGATCGTTGACCTCGTGCGCAACGATCTCTCAGCAATTTGCGAAACCGGCTCAGTCAATGTGCCGGAACTACTCAGGGTGGAAAAACATCCCGGACTCGTTCACCTTGTGTCTCGCGTGTCGGGGGAGTTGCGCAATACCGCAACGTGGCCGAAAATCCTCGCCAGCACCTTTCCACCCGGCTCGGTCACCGGCGCCCCCAAATCGAGTGCTCTGCGCATTATCGACGAGGTCGAAAGCGTCTCGCGTGATGTCTACTGCGGTGCTATCGGTTGGGTGGACGCGGACACCGGAGAAGCGGAGTTGGCCGTTGCCATCAGAACCTTCTGGGTGGAGGGGGATCAAGTGCACTTTGGCACCGGAGCCGGGATCACGTGGGGCTCAGATCCCACTCGCGAATGGCAAGAAACGCAACTCAAAGCAGCGCATCTGATCGACGTAGCCAGCGGCGTATGGCAAGGTGCCATCTCATGAGTCTGGTCTGGATGGGGTCCTACGACGGCGGCACACTCATGCCTGCCGAAGAGGCTCGAGTCTCGCCATTCGATCACGGGTTCACGGTTGCTGATGGTGTCTTCGAGACCCTGAAGGTGGTCAACGGACGACCGTTTGCGCTGACACGTCATTTGGCTCGACTTGGCACCTCGTCTGCTGGACTTGGCCTCCCGCATCCCAACCACGGAATCATTCGCGAGGCAGTTGACGCGGTGCTCTCATCGAGTGATCGAGTGCCACTAGCGCGTCTCCGGATCACAGTGACCGGAGGAGACGGTCCGCTCGGCAGTGATCGCGGGACGGCTCCAGCGACAGTGTTCGTCGCAGCTTCGCCAATTTCACCGTGGCCAGCTACGACAACCGTGATCACTGTGCCTTGGCCCCGCAATGAGCGGAGTGCACTAGCTGGGGTGAAGTCAACGTCGTACGCAGAAAATGTGCACGCCCTCGCGCACGCGCATGGCCTCGGGGCTTCTGAGGCGATCTTTGGCAACACCGTGGGTCAACTCTGTGAAGGAACCGGCACAAACATTTTCGTCGTGATTGATGGTGAGGTAATCACGCCAACGCTGAGCAGTGGTTGCCTTCCCGGCATCACTCGGGCGCTGATTTGCGAGTGGGCTGACGTGCGCGAAGCCGATCTGCCGCTGGAGGTGCTCTCCACAGCGGATGAGATCTTCCTGGCCTCCTCGACGCGCGATGTGCACCCGGTGACTCGGGTAGATGATCGAACACTTCCGAGTGGGCGCATCACGGAAAGAGTCGCCAGCACATTCGCTAGGGAGTCAACGGCCAACATCGACCCGTGAAATGGGCTGGTAGTCTTGGGCACCTGACGGGCGATTGGCTCAGTGGTAGAGCACTCGCTTCACACGCGAGGGGTCACTGGTTCGAACCCAGTATCGCCCACCGTCTAGCCTAGAACTCCGAGTTGGTTAAGGAGTCTTCAATGAGTGTGAGCGTCACCGTCGTCAGCCCCGAACCTGTGGTTCGCGAGGTCGAGACGGGCACGACGGCCATGGACGTTGTGGGCCAGGACCGAAGTGTCCTCGTGGCGCGGGTCAATGGGACGCTCAAGGACCTCGACTATGTGCTCGAGCCCGGAGACGTCGTCGAACCCGTCACGGCAGCGGACCCCGAAGGACTCGCAGTACTGCGGCACTCGTGCGCGCACGTGCTGGCCCAAGCCGTTCAGCAGGAATTCCCCGAGGCCAAGCTGGGCATTGGCCCTCCGATCAAGGACGGGTTCTACTACGACTTCGCAGTCGGTCGGCCCTTCACTCCAGAAGACCTTCAGGCACTTGAAAAGCGCATGCAAGTGATCCTCAAGGCAGGACAGCGCTTCACTCGGCGCGTCGTCACAGAAGACCAGGCCCGGCACGAACTCAAGCACGAGCCCTTCAAGATGCGTCTCATCGGCAGCGAGGGTGGTGCCGATGTCATGGAGGTCGGCGGTGCCGAGTTGACTATCTACGACAACGTCGACGCAAAGTCAGGCGAGCGATGCTGGGGCGACCTATGTCGCGGGCCGCACGTTCCCACAACTCGTTACATAGCTCCCAACGCGATCAAACTGATGCGTAGCGCCGCTGCATATTGGCTAGGCAATCAGGACAACGAGTCCCTTCAGCGCATTTATGGCACGGCGTGGGCGAGCAAGGACGAACTCCAGGGCTACCTCACATTCCTTCAGGAGGCCGAACGCCGCGACCATCGCCGTCTCGGCGCTGAGCTCGATCTGTTCTCATTCCCCGAGGAAATCGGGTCTGGCCTCGCGGTGTTTCACCCCAAGGGCGGCGTGATCCGCCGTGTCATGGAGGACTACTCGCGCAGTCGACACGAAGCAGCGGGCTATGAGTTCGTTAACACCCCGCACCTGACCAAGGCCCAACTTTTCGAGACCTCTGGTCACCTTGATTGGTACTCCGAGGGCATGTACCCGCCCATGGAACTCGATGCCGAATACACCGAGGACGGTCAACTGCGCCGTGCGCCGCAGAAGTACTACCTCAAACCAATGAACTGCCCTATGCACAACTTGATCTATCGCTCTCGCGGACGCTCTTATCGAGAATTGCCATTGCGACTTTTTGAGTTCGGCACCGTCTATCGCTATGAGAAGTCCGGAGTTGTTCAGGGACTCACTCGCGCGCGCGGCTTCACTCAAGATGATGCGCACATCTACTGCACAAAAGAACAGATGCCGGGCGAGCTCGATACCCTGCTGACCTTCGTCCTTGATCTGCTGCGCGACTACGGCTTGACCGACTTCTACCTCGAGTTGTCCACGCGCGATCCAAAGAAGAGCGTAGGCACCGACGAGGAATGGGCAGAGGCTACCGAAGCGCTGCGTGTCGCTGCAGAGAAGCAGGGCTTGACTCTGGTGCTCGACGAAGGTGGCGCTGCGTTCTACGGACCTAAGGTCTCCGTGCAGGCCAAGGATGCCATCGGTCGCACCTGGCAAATGTCGACAATTCAGGTCGACTTCCAATTGCCCCAGCGCTTCGATCTGGAGTTCCAAAGCGCGGACGGCACTCGTCAGCAACCGATCATGATCCACCGCGCGCTCTTTGGCTCGATCGAGCGTTTCTTCGGCGTTCTCCTAGAGCACTATGCCGGTGCGTTCCCCCCGTGGCTCGCACCCGTGCAGGTCGTGGGCATTCCAGTCACCGACTCTCATGTGGATTACCTTGTTCAGGTCGCTGCTTCACTTCGCGCCGAAGGCGTACGTGTCGAGGTTGACTCGTCTGATGACCGTATGCAGAAGAAGATTCGCAGTGCCCAAAAGCTGAAGATCCCCTACATGCTTATCGCTGGTGACGAGGATGTCGCGGCCGGAGCCGTGTCCTTCCGTTATCGCGACGGCACGCAGCGCAACGGCATCCCAGTGTCTGAGGCCATTGCCGAGATTGTCGACGCCGTACGCAACCGGCTACAGATCGCATGAGTGACGCGTGGGATCGGCTCTGGACCCCGCACCGCATGGTGTACATCAACGGGGAGGGTCGCCCCACGCATACCGAGGCCGGTGATGAATGTCCGTTCTGTCGCATCCCCACGCTGGGTGATGTGGATGGTCTAACTGTGGCTCGGGGCGAGTTGGTCTTTGCTGTCTTGAACTTGTATCCCTACAACTCCGGTCACCTCATGGTGTGTCCCTACCGACATGTGCCTGAATACTCCGATCTCACTGCCGAAGAGGTTGCTGAGTTTGGGCTTTTTACTCAATTAGCGATGCGCGCGTTACGCCGAGCTTCGAGTGCTCAGGGCTTCAACATCGGAATGAATCAAGGTGCCGTCGCCGGTGCAGGCATTGCGGGCCATCTACACCAGCATGTCGTGCCGCGATGGGCCGGCGACACCAACTTCATGCCTGTCATTTCCAGTGTTAAAACTATGCCGCAACTTCTTGAGGACACGCGTGAACTGATAGTCGCCGAATGGGGACTCTAAGACCTTAGGAACGCTGGTAGATCCCGCTCTCTGGGTATCCGCTTGCCGGCGTCGACACATCATCGAGAGCCTGTGCGATTTCTTCGGGAAGTTCGAGTTCTTCGGTCGCAAGTGCCGCGTGTAGTTGATCGAGAGTCCGAGCGCCCACGATGGGTGACACCACACCTGGCCGATCACGCACCCACGCCAAGGCCACCTCAGCCGGAGAGACGCCTAATCCATCGGCGGCCATCGCAACACCGTCGACTACCCGCCGATTGCGCTCGTGCAGGTATGCCTGCACGAATGGACCAAACGCCTCCGAACTCGCGCGGGAGTCAATGGGCGCACTGTGACGGTATTTGGCGGTGAGCACACCACGGCCAAGAGGCGACCACGGCAGAATGCCGACACCCATTGCTTGAGCGGCCGGAAGCACCTCGCGTTCGATGCCGCGCTGTAGAAGTGAGTACTCCATCTGTGTGGAGATGATGGGGGAGCGACCGGTGACTGCGCGCTGCCAGGTCACTGCCTGTGCAAGTTGCCATCCAGAGTAGTTGGAAACGCCAATGTAATTGACTCGACCTGATCGAACCGCGTCGTCCATTGCGGCGAGAGTTTCTTCAATCGGGGTGAACGCGTCCCAGACGTGCATCTGCCAGATGTCGACGTGATCAACACCGAGACGCTCGAGAGACCGGTCAAGAGCATGCAAAATGTGCTGGCGCGAGGCATCGAACCGGCGAGGCGTGCCAGGTCGCGACACTGCTTTGGTGGCGATGATCGATCTCGATCGCACGCTGGGATCTTCGAGTATCGAACCGAGAATGCGCTCAGACATGCCGTCGGCGTAGACGTCAGCGGTATCGATGAGATTGCCACCCGCATCCAAGAATGCATGGACCTGCGCACGAGCGGTCTCCTCGTCGGTACCCCGGTCCCACGTCATGGTGCCCAGTGCGAGACGGCTGACCTGCAGGCCCGTAGTGCCCAGTAGTCGCTGCTCCATGCACCGAACCTACCTCCCAGATCTGACATTCATGGGGAGGTAGGCTGCATGAAACGGTATGGAGGGCGCGTGAAGCTCGGACTCAATCTTGGCTACTGGGGCGGCGGCAACGACGCCGACAATCTGACTCTCGCGCAAGAGGCTGATCGTCTCGGCTATAGCGTCGTCTGGGCTGCAGAGGCGTACGGCTCTGATGCTGCGACCGTCCTGGCTTGGGTCGCTGCTCAGACCACACGGGTCGATGTGGGCTCGGCCATCTTCCAGATCCCCGGTCGCACTCCCGCCAATACGGCCATGACGGCCGCGACGCTCGACACACTTTCAGGTGGGCGATTTCGCCTTGGGTTGGGCGTGTCCGGCCCGCAAGTGTCTGAAGGTTGGCACGGTGTCAGGTTCGATAAGCCGCTGAAACGCACTCGCGAATACGTCGAGATTGTCCGTAAGGCCCTGGCGCGCGAACGATTGACCTACGACGGCGAGTTCTTCACGCTTCCACTCCCTAATGGGCCCGGAAAGGCGCTGACACTCACTGTGCATCCGGTGCGCGACAGCATTCCGATCTATCTTGCCGCGGTGGGGCCAAAGAATCTCGAACTCGCCGGTGAGATTGCCGATGGCTGGCTGGCCATCTTCTACGTGCCCGAGACGAGTGGTGAATTGCTCGCCAATGTCATGTCCGGACGCACAAAGGTCGGCAAGACGCTCGAAGGATTCGACATTGTGCCGACTGTTCCCGTTGTGATCGGCGACAACGTCGAGGACTGTGCTGGGCCGCTACGAGGGTACTCAGCGCTCTATATCGGCGGCATGGGCAGCAAGGAACAGAATTTCTACAACGCGCTCGCAACTCGGCTGGGTTACGGCGAAGCTGCTGCGGCCATCCAAGAGGCCTACCTCGCCAAGGATTACTTCGGTGCCGCCCGCGCTGTTCCCGTTGAATTTATCGACCGCACCTCATTGATTGGGCCTCGCGAGCGCGTCCGCGATCGTCTAGCCGCTTACGCCGAATCAGGCGTCACTACGCTTACTCTCGCGGTATCCATTGGCTCGATCGATCAAAGGATTTCCACCTTGCGCACCATGGCCGAAGTTCTCGACGAATCTGGATTGGCGGACTAGTGGGCTGGTTTGAGGCAATTGTTCTCGGAATCATTCAAGGACTAACGGAGTTCTTGCCGATCTCCTCGAGCGCGCACATCTTGATTGCTTCTCAAATCTTCCATTGGGACGACCCAGGGGCCGCTTTCACAGCTGTCACACAGATCGGCACCGAAGCCGCGGTTCTCATCTACTTCCGCAAGGACATTGGGCGCATCATCTCCACGTGGTTTCGATCCTTGCGCGATCCCTCGCTCCGCAGCGATCCGGACGCGCGCATGGGATGGCTCGTCATCATCGGCACTATCCCTATCTCGGTCCTAGGAATCGCGTTTTCGCATCAGATCGAGACCGTCGCTCGCAATCTTTGGCTAGTGGCCGCGATGTTGGCGATCTTTGGCTTAGTACTAGGTGCATCTGACGCACTCGGCTCGCGCGTGCGAACTTCACAACAGATGACCTGGCGCGACGGCATACTCATTGGTCTTGCGCAGGCACTCGCGCTTATTCCAGGAGTCTCCAGATCTGGTGCGACCATCTCTGGCGGACTTTTCCTTGGCTATACCCGTGAGGCAGCAGCCCGCTTCGCCTTTCTTTTGGCCGTCCCGGCGGTGTTGCTATCCGGGTTTTATGAAGCCTCCAAAATCGGCAAAGACGGCGCGCCGACGTCTTGGGGGCCCACGATTCTGGCCACCGTGATCGCGTTCGCCGTGGGATACACAGTGATCCGGTGGTTGATGAGGTACCTCATGACGGGCAGTTTCCGACCATTCGTGTTCTATCGGCTTGGCCTAGCGGCTGTTCTGGTCGTTCTACTTGTGACAGGGGTTGTCTCCTAGAGCCAGCCAGACTTCTTGAAAGCGCGCCAAAGCAGCGTGCAACTCGTTGCCATGACGAGCAATATCGCTGGATAGCCGAACTGCCAGTGCAGTTCTGGCATGGTGTCAAAGTTCATCCCATAAATGGCTGCGATAGCGGTCGGCACAGCGGCAATGGCAACCCACGCCGAAATCTTGCGCACGTCTCGGTTTTGTTGCAGGTCTTGGAGTGCAGTGCTCGCCATGAGCATCGACAACAGAATGTTGTTGAAGCCGTCTACGGCGTCAGCGACGCGCAGGAGGTGGTCGCCCACATCGGCGAACTGGTTGCGCAGCCCGGCGGGAATGGCGTGAAGCGAACGTTGCGATAACTCATGCGCCAGAGGTACTAGTGGATGCACCGCACGACGGAAGTCCAGATTCTGTCTATTCAGGCTATAAATACGCGCCGTCGAGTCCTGCTTGTTTGGATTGAACAGCCCGGTTTCAACGTCTTCAACCGCCGTCTGAATGACATCTGTCAGCACTACGTAGTGATCAACCACTAGGTCCATGACGACATACAGCACAGAACCGGGACCTTCAGCCGCAATATTGGGGTGCGATTGCAACTGACCTAAAGCAGAGGCGATTTCGGTCGAACCTTCATCGAGGAAAACGATGGCGAATCCGTGTCCAGTAATGACTGAGATTTGGGAGAGCGTGATCTCCTTCGCTTCTTTGTCCCAAGCCACGGACTTAAGCAAACACAACACGTGCTTATCCCCGATTTCCACCTTGGCTCGCTGCCGTAGGTTGGCGACATCCTCCATCTGAAGTGGCTCGAGCTCGAATGCAGCAAGCAGAGCGCTGCGCTCGAGACTCGTTGCCGAATCCACGACCAGCACGCCGAAATCGCCTGAATCTGCTGACTTTGCCCACTGAGCAGCCGCCGCGAGGTCGGCAGAGGATTCCCACGGGTTGCCCGCAGGGGTGAAGACTCCTCCTATGTAGGCGCCGTGCGCGGTGATCATGTTCTTAGTCTCGTGCATGGGTGGCCTAGGCTGCGGGAATGACCACGGTGCTTCTCGTCCGGCATGGGCGTACGACCGCTAATGCCACCGGACTCTTAGCTGGACGCACGCCGGGAGTCCAACTCGACGAGAGGGGCCGGGAGCAAGTCGAACGCCTCGGGCTTGGTTTGGCCGCCCTGCCGATAGACGCTGTTATCAGCAGCCCACTCGAGCGGACCATGGAGACTGCAGCAGCGCTCCTCCCCGGGTCCAAGGGCATTCGTCCGTTGCACGAGGAGGACGGCTTGATCGAGTGCGGCTATGGCGATTGGACGGGGCGCGAACTTAAGGTTCTCGCGAAAGATCCGCTGTGGAAGATTGTTCAGTCGCAGCCAAGTGCCGTGAAGTTCCCGGGTGACGATGGTGAGCCGATGCTCACGATGCAACATCGTGCCGTCACGGCGATCCGGCGTTGGAACGTGACCCTTGGACCTCGCAGCATGTATGTCGCGGTGAGCCATGGCGATGTGATCAAGGCAATTCTGGCTGACGCGTTGGGCATGCACCTTGATCTATTTCAGCGTTTGCATGTCGATCCTGCTTCTGTGTCGGTCATTAACTACTCAGATAGTGGCACATCCGTTTTGCGCATGAATGATTCATCCGCAGACCTAAGCGCCCTTGTGCGACCAAGCCGACGCAAGTCCAAGTCTGCGACCGTGGGAGGTGGAGCCGGGTGACGCAGTTTGAATTCGATCGGCCGCAGCGCTTCGTCGCAGGCACAGTGGGCCAACCCGGCGAGCGGGAGTTCTATCTCCAGGCGCGCAATGACGTGGAGATCGTCAGCGTGGCCTTGGACAAGGAGCAAGTGCGTGTTCTGGCCGAACGTGTTGATGCCCTGCTTAACCACGTCCTCGAAGCAACGGGTGCATCTGCGGCGATCCCGGCGATGCATCTGGGATCTGATGACCTTGGCCCATTGGAAGTGCCCATCGAATCTGCCTTTCAGGTTCAGATGCTTTCTATCACCTGGGACAGCGCCAAAGAGTGCGTCACGATTGAGGCCTCTAGCGAAGAAGAGGGCTCTCTCACTGTGCATCTAAGCGGCTTCCAGGCGCGCGCATTTGCACACCGGGCCGTGGCAGTTGTGTCTGCGGGCCGTAAGCCGTGTCCCATTTGTAGCCAGCCGCTAGATCCACGTGGCCATCTATGCCCGCGAGCAAACGGGTATCGAAGAAGGTGAAGCCCGTAGGCATCGTGGAGGTCCTCACCAACGGTGAGATCGAGATTGAGGGCCGCCTAGTCGAAGCTTCCAACACGACTCTGCGAGGAGTGGCGACTCTCAATGGCGTATCTCTCATGTGCGTGTACAAGCCACGGCAGGGCGAGCGCCCCTTGTGGGACTTCGCGGAGGGCACTTTGGGGTTTCGCGAAATAGCGACCTACCGCATCGCGGAGGCACTGAGTTGGAACTGTGTCCCCACGACGGTGTGGCGAGAGTCTGGGCCACTGGGCGAGGGAATGTGCCAGTTGTGGATTGATCCCACCCCTGAGTCGGTCGTCGACATCGTTCCTCGAGACGAGGTCCCGGTGGGGTGGCGGCACATTGTGGACGCAGAAGATCAGGCGGGTCGACCGGTATCGCTAATCCATGCGGACACTCCAGAACTTCAACGTCTCGCGATTCTCGATGCGATCACGAACAACACAGATCGCAAGGGAGGACACATCTTGGTCGACGCCTTGGGCGGCATCTTCGGCATCGACCATGGCGTGTGTTTCCACCACGAAGACAAATTGCGGACGGTCCTGTGGGGCTGGATCGGTGAGCCCATCCCGGCAGACATCGTGACGGCCCTGCACTCGATCAGGAGTCAGATTGTGGATGGGCTCCTCGATGTCTGGCTGACGGTGACGGAGATCGACGCCACCACCGCTCGCATCGACCGCTTGCTGGAGTCCGGGACCTTCCCGAGCCCGACTGGCGCGTGGCCACCGTTGCCATGGCCCGCCTTCTAGCAGGTCGCGCTACGCTCACGCCGTGGAGTCATGGCGCAGCCCAAACCTGCCCGCCCTGCCAGGCACTGGCCCGGCGGTGCGGCTTTTCGACACTTCTTCACAGTCGGTAGTGACCACAAAGCCCGAGACGACCGCGCGGATGTACGTGTGTGGAATCACGCCCTACGACGCCACCCACATTGGTCATGCGGCGACCTACATCGCTTTTGATTTGCTCAACCGCGCCTGGGGAGATGCTGGTCATGCAGTGCACTACACCCAAAATGTGACAGATATTGACGATCCACTCCTTGAGCGTGCTGCTGCAACGGGTCAAGATTGGCGTGATGTAGCGATGCGTGAGACGGAACTCTTCCGCACCGACATGGCAGCCTTGAATGTGATTCCACCTACTGACTACATCGGTGCGGTTGAAGCTATCCCCGAAGTTGTGCGGCGCATTGAGGATTTGCAGGCACTTGGTCTCGTGTATCGAGTAGACGACGACTTCTATCTCGATATCTCCGCTGATGAGCGCTTTGGTTCGGTGGCCAATCTGCCTCGCGAGGAGATGATTGCGATCTTCGCTGAGCGTGGGGGAGATCCGCATCGACCAGGCAAGCGCGATGCGCTGGACCCACTCCTATGGATGGCGGCACGACCCGGAGAACCGCATTGGCCCGCCAGCTTAGGAGCAGGGCGGCCCGGCTGGCACATAGAATGCGTAGCGATCGGCCTTGAACATCTCGGCTTCAGCTTCGACGTGCAAGGCGGTGGATCAGATCTGGCCTTTCCCCATCACGAAATGGGAGCAAGCCAAGGACAATTGCTGTGCCAGGACTGGCCATTTGCCAAGGCGTACGTTCACGCGGGCATGGTGCATCTCGACGGGCACAAAATGAGTAAGTCTCGCGGCAACCTTGTCTTCGTTTCGAAGTTGCGCGAATCCGGTGAAGATCCAGCGGCGATTCGTTTAGCCATACTCGCGCATCATTACCGAAATGATTGGGAGTGGACCCAAGAGTGTTTGGTGGCTGCACGCCATCGACTTAAGTTGTGGCGGCACGCTTTTGACGCCCAAGCAGGTGCATCCGGACACGATGTTTTGATACAGATCCGCACTCATCTCAGCAACGACCTCGATGCGCCCGCGGCATTAGCGGCGGTAGATGCGTGGGTCGCGCAGTCGGCCACTGACAAGTCGGACGAATCCGCCGGCTCACTTACCCGTAACGCCGTGATGGCCTTACTGGGAGTGCACGCTTAACCTTCTGATCCGTGCCTGCGTAAATAGCGTTCGAATTCACGCGCGATCGTATCGCCGCTCACGTCTGCCATGTCGTCGTCGCGGGCTTCTTCAAGATCGCGTACGTGACCGGCGAAGTCTTCATCCTCTTGCACCATCTCGTCGATGCCCGCCGCCCAGGCACGTGAGTCATCGGTGAGATCTCCCATTGGCACCGGCATATCCAGAACGTCCTCGACATGCTGGAGGAGTGCCATCGTTGCCTTGGGCGATGGCGGGGCGGCGGCGTAGTGCGGAACCGCAGCCCAGAATGACACGGCGGGAATACCCGCACGATGACAGGCTTCCTGAATCACGCCAACGATGCCAGTCGGACCCTCGTAACGTGATGGTTCGAGCCCTAGTCGGGTCGAGACCTCGTCGTCGGTAGACGTTCCGGTGACGGGGACCGGGCGAGTGTGGGGACTGTCGGAGAGCAGCGCACCCAAAGTCACCACCATCTCAACCCCGAGGGATTGCGCAAGCGTGACGATTTCTGCGGTGAACTGCTTCCATCGCATGTTTGGCTCAACGCCTTGGACCAAGATCACGTCGCGGCTAGCCAAGGGCAGACGAGCGACATGGAAACTAGTGGTGGGCCAGGTCAGGGTACGCGCACCATTTTCATCAAAGGCAACATTGGGTCGGTTGACCTGATAGTCGTAGTACTCCTCGGGATCGATCTCGGCAAGATCGGTCGCGTCCCAGACTTCGCATAGATGCGCGATGGCGCCGCTGGCGGCCTCGCCCGCGTCGTTCCAGCCCTCGAAGGCAGCCAGCATGATCGGGTTGACCAGCGACGGACGGGACTCTGACTCGATCAAGACTGCACCTCCTTGCCCCAACCCTACGGCCCTACGGGCGAATTTGGGTCGGGGTGGCCCATGGTTACCCTTGCGGGGTGCAGCCGGCCGCCATTCTCTTCGATATGGACGGCACTCTCGTGGATACCGAGCACGTGTGGCTCGAGGGCGAGATCCTCACGATGTCCACGCTGGGGGGCACGTGGTCGGCGGCAGATCAGGCTGTCTGCCTCGGTGGCCCGCTCGAGCGAGTGGCTGACTACATGGTGGCTAAGTCAGGGACGCAGACCCCTAGCAACGTGGTGGGAAGCCGCCTCATCGCCACCATGGAGACCCTCTTCCGTCGCGAGGATCCGACTTGGCAGCCAGGAGCCCGTGAATTGTTAACAGCGGCTCACAGCGTGGGTATCCCCACCGCACTTGTCTCTGCCTCATGGCGCACTTTGATGAACGCTGTGACAGAGGCTGTTACGCGAGAGTTTGGATTCAACCCGTTCACGGTCACCGTCGCGGGAGACGAAGTCTCCGACACCAAACCGCACCCCAGGCCCTATTGGCAAGCCGCTGCTGCACTCGGCGTAGACATCGACAAGTGCGTCGTGATCGAGGATTCGCCTACCGGAGTCGCGTCCGGGCAAGCATCAGGAGCCTTTGTCATCGCAGTGCCGCACATCGCGCCAGTGGGGGCCGACCCACGAACCGCTGTCGTGTCGAGCCTCACCGAGGTGACGTTAGACCGAATCAACGTATGGATCACGCCGAACTAGACCCCAACAGCTACTTGGAGAACGCCGGACAGATTGCCTTGTGTGCGCACCAATCGCACAACCGGCTGGTCTTTGTGGGCCATTCATCAAGCTCGATGGCTCGTTCGATCGCCTCGTGTAGCGCCATGATTGTGCGCTCGATGGCGAGAAGATCCTCTTCGGTCGGCTCGTAGCGCACGATCTCGCCACTGCCCAGATAGAGCAGTTGCAGCATTTTCGGGATCTCCCCACGGATTCGCCACACGACCAGCGCGTAAAAACGCATCTGGAACAGCGCCTTGCCCTCGTAGGCAGGCTTAGGCGCCTTTCCGGTCTTGTAATCGACGATGCGTATCGCGCCATCGGGCGCGATGTCGAGTCGATCCACATAGCCGCGCAAGACGAGACCTGACGCAGTCTCGGTGCGTACCTCAACTTCGCGCCCCTCTGGTTCGAGGCGTCGCGGATCCTCGAGTCGGAAATAGGCGTGAATCAGCGGTCGCGCTTCGTTGAGCCACGCTAAGACATTGGCCGAGGATGCGTCACCCCCGGGAACTGCGACGTCAAGAAGTGCCGGATCGTCAGCGAGCAAAGCGTCCCAAGCTTCTTCGATGAGTTCCACAACATTGTCCGGTGTGCGGTCGGGTGCCGGAAGGTCGAACATGCGCTCAAGGACCTCATGCACGAGGGTGCCCTTAAGAGCTGCGGCGCTGGGTGGCTCGGGAAGCCGGTCTATCGCGCGGTACTTGAACAATTGCGGGCACTGCATGAAGTCCTGGGCCCGAGACGGCGACAAAGAAGTGATCGACATGCGGGCAGGCTACGACCAAGGGCTGACATATGTGGGACCCCGGTAGCCTGTCGCGTGTGAGTAATGACGTGACCCCATTGAATCGACCGCGCGGCCCTTTCATGGAAGGTGACCTCGTGCAGTTGACTGATCCCAAGGGGCGGATCCGGACAATCACGCTCAAGCCCGGCAAGACGTGGCACTCGCATAAAGGCGGCATCGAGCACGACAGTCTCATCGGACAGCCCGAGGGAATCGTGGTGACCACCGTCGGCGGAATTTCCTACCTCGCACAGCGCCCGCAACTACTCGACTTCGTGCTATCCATGCCACGTGGGGCGACAGTGGTCTACCCGAAGGATGCTGCTCGAATAGTGTCGCTCGCCGATCTTGAGCCTGGTGGCCGCGCACTTGAAGCAGGCGCTGGTTCAGGTGCACTGACGTGTTCCCTACTGCGCTCGGTGGGGTCGACCGGTTCAGTTTTGTCCTACGAGAGACGTGATGACTTCGCCGAAGTTGCTCGGAAAAACGTTGCCACATGGTTTGGAGCCGCGCCCACTCAGTGGGAACTACGTGTGGGAGATCTCCAAGAGGCCGAAATTGAGGCTGGGTCATTCGACGCCGTTGTGCTAGACATGCTGGCGCCATGGGAATGCCTCGACATAGCGGCGCGGGCGCTCCGCCCGGGTGGGGCATTCGTGGTCTACGTAGCCACAGCGACACAGCTCTCCCGCGTTGCTGAGGCCCTTCGGGCATCGGGGGAGTGGGCGGAGCCTCGGGCCGAGGAGTCACTAATCCGGACCTGGCACCTCGAGGGCCTCTCGGTTCGACCGGACCATCGCATGATTGCCCACACGGGCTTCTTAGTCGTGTCTCGCCGTTTGGCGCCCGGCACAGTTCTGCCGCTTCGGCGCACTCGGCCAGCCAAGGGCGCCTATGGAGAAGATTGGGAGCAAGCCGCGACCGAATTTTCGTGATTGTGGCTCGCTGCGGCGTAGGGTCGAAGCAGATATGGTCGCAGCGGAGGTATTCATGACTACGTCAGACGGCAATCCGTCGGGATTGAATCTTGAGGGCCGCTTGGCCGCCCTTCAGCGCGAGTATGTCGCCGAGAAGGAGCGCAACTCCCGGCTCGTGGAGACCTTGCGTGACGCGCGCGATCAGATCGTCATCATGCGCGAGGAGATCGAACGCCTTGCTGAGCCTCCAGCTACCTACGGCGTTTTTTTGCAGTCGCATGGTGACTCCATCGACATCAGCACGTCTGGGCGCAAGATGCGCGTCGGTGTAGCGCCCAATGTCGATATCTCCCTCTTGCTGCCCGGCCAAGAGGTCATGTTGAACGAGGCCTTCACCGTTGTAGAGGCGCTCTCCTTCGAACGCCATGGCGATGTCATGATGGTCAAAGAGATTCTCGAAGATGGCGACCGTGCTCTTGTGATCACCCACAGTGACGAAGAACGCATCGTTCGCCTAGCAGAGCCGCTCCGCGCAAAACTGCCGCGAGCTGGTGATTCGCTACTGACCGATAACCGCTCGGGTTACGCGTTTGAGATCATCCCAAAGTCCGAAGTAGAAGAGTTGGTGCTGGAAGAAGTTCCCGACATTGACTACACCGACATTGGCGGACTCGGGCGGCAGATCGAAATGATCCGGGATGCCGTGGAACTGCCGTTCCTGCACCCGGAGCTATTTGCCGAGCACAAGCTCGCTGCGCCCAAGGGCATCTTGCTCTACGGTCCGCCCGGCTGCGGAAAGACGCTCATCGCTAAGGCCGTAGCCAATGGTCTAGCCAAGCATGTTGCGGCGAAGACAGGTCGCCCTGAAGGTCGGTCCTACTTCCTCAACATCAAGGGCCCCGAACTCCTCAACAAATATGTCGGCGAGACCGAGCGGCATATTCGACTCATTTTCCAACGGGCGCGCGAGAAGGCATCGGAGGGCATGCCGGTCATCGTCTTCTTCGATGAGATGGACTCTTTGTTCCGCACCCGCGGGTCTGGCGTCTCCTCGGATGTCGAAAACACGATCGTGCCGCAGCTCCTCAGTGAGCTAGATGGCGTTGAGGCTCTCGAAAACGTGATTGTCATCGGAGCATCTAACCGCGAGGACATGATTGACCCGGCCATTCTTCGACCGGGTCGGCTCGATGTGAAGATCAAGATCGAACGTCCCGATGCCGAGTCGGCGCGAGAGATCATGATGAAGTACCTCACACCCGACCTTCCGCTTCACAGTGACGATCTGCAGGAGCATGGCGGCAGCCCGGAGGCAACGTGTGTGTCGATGGTGCAGCGCACCATCGAGCGGATGTATTCCGATGGCGAAGAAAACCACTTCCTCGAAGTCACGTATGCAGATGGCGATAAGGAAATTCTGTACTTCCGTGACTTCAATAGTGGTGCGATGATCGAGAACATCGTCGCTCGTGCAAAAAAGCTCGCCATCAAGGATTTCCTTGACTCTGGACAGCGTGGCATCCGGGTCAGTCATCTTCTCTCGTCCGCTGTTGATGAGTTCCGCGAAAACGAGGATCTGCCCAACACCACAAATCCCGATGACTGGGCGCGTATCTCTGGCAAGAAGGGCCAGCGCATTGTCTTCATCCGGACCCTGATTCACGGCAAGCAGGGCACCGAGGCGGGTCGATCCATTGACTCCGTGACCAACACAGGTCAGTACTTGTAGCAATGAGCGTCCATCGGGTTATGGGCATCGAGACGGAGTACGGCATCTCCGTACCCGGGCACCCTCACATCAACTCGATGCTGACGTCGTCGCAGGTGGTCAATGCGTACGCAGGTTTGACCGGGCTAGACAGAGCCGCCAAGGCAAGTTGGGTCTACGCGGACGAATCACCGCTGCGTGACGCGCGTGGTTTTGACCTCAGCCGTTCCGATGCCGATCCCTCGCAACTGACCGATGACGATCATGGGCTGGCGAATCTCATTCTGACGAATGGTGCGCGCTTCTACGTGGATCACGCACACCCCGAATACAGCACGCCAGAAGTCACTAATCCGCGCGATGCAGTTCTCTGGGACCGCGCTGGCATGGTCATCATGCAACGGTCCGCAACAGCAGCCTCCGCTCAACCGGGCGCATTGCCGATTCAGTTGTACAAGAACAACACCGACAACAAGGGTTCGTCTTATGGCTGTCATGAAAATTACCTCATGCAGCGGCGCACGTCGTTCGCTGAGATTGTGCGCACTCTCACTCCGTTCTTCATCACCCGGCAGATCATGTCTGGGTCCGGACGTGTTGGGCTCGGCCAAGAAGGGCGAAAGCATGGCTATCAGCTGAGCCAACGGGCCGACTTCTTCGAGGTGGAGGTGGGTCTTGAGACCACGCTGAAGCGCCCGATCATCAACACCCGAGACGAGCCACATGCAGACCCTGAGCTATACCGACGATTACACGTCATCGTGGGAGATGCGAATCTCAGTGAATTCGCCACTTTCCTCAAGATGGGCACAACCGCATTGGTGCTAACGCTGATCGAAGATGGCATCGTCTTGCCGGACATCACACCGGAGAAGCCTGTTGCAACGATGCATGCTGTCTCGCACGATGTTTCACTGTCGAAGCCGTTCACCTTGCAGTCCGGCCGCCGTGTCACCGCTGTACAACTTCAATGGGAGTTCTTCGAGGCTGCAACCAAGCATTGCCAAGACAAGTACGGCACCACAATGGACGATCAAACCCGTGAAGTTCTCGACGCATGGGAGACCTTATTGAACGATCTCGAACGGGATCCGTTCAGCGCCGCTGATCGCGTCGACTGGGTCGCCAAACTCTCCCTGATGGAGGGTTACCGACGCCGTGACAATCTCGAGTGGAACTCACCGAGACTGCAATTAGTTGACCTGCAGTATTCGGACATTCGCCCAGATCGCGGTCTCGCTCAACTGCTCGAGGACCGGGGATCCTTGCGTCGACTCACCACCGCCAGCGACGTTGAGCAGGCGGTGAGCAGGCCACCTGAGGATACGCGCGCGTTTTTCCGCGGTGAGTGCATGCGACGGTTCACTGACTCGATCGCGGCCGCATCATGGGACTCGGTGATTTTTGATGTAGCGGGCCAGGATTCTCTAAAGCGCGTCCCCACCTTGGATCCGCTCAAAGGCACGCGGGCGCATGTCGGTCACCTCCTTGATGAGGCCCAGTCGGCCGAGGATTTAATTCGACTTCTTCGCGACTGACAAGGGGCACTCCCGCGGTTGGCGATATAGGCTGAAGAAAAGGAGGAACCATGAGCCAGGAACGCCAGCAGCGCGCGTCGACCCCCAGCCAGGTGGACGAGGACGCTACCGCCGCCCCCGTGCGCAATGATTTGTCTGCCGACGTCGACTCCATCCTCGATGAGATTGATGACGTGCTCGAGGAGAACGCCGAGGAGTTCGTCAAGTCCTTCGTGCAAAAGGGTGGCCAGTGACCGACCTTTCCTCGTTCTCCGATTACCTGTCCCAAGCCGCGCCGCACCTACTGCCTGGGGCGCGTCTGACGGCAGATGATTCTGCGCGGATGGATGTCCCGCACGGCACCACAATCGTCGCGCTTACGTGTGCAGGTGGCATCGTCATGGCCGGCGATCGACGGGCGACCATGGGCAATGTCATCGCACAACGCGACATCGAAAAGGTCTTCCGGGCTGATAGCCACTCAGTAGTCGGCATTGCCGGAGCGGCAGGCATCGCGATCGAACTCGTGCGCCTCTTCCAAGTGGAGCTTGAGCATTACGAAAAGATCGAAGGCGTCCCGCTGAGCCTCGATGGCAAAGCAAATCGACTGGCCACCCTGTTACGAGCCAATCTTCCGCTCGCGATGCAGGGGCTGGCGGTTGTGCCTTTGTACGGTGGCTTCGACCAGATGCGTGGGCTCGGCCGCATCTTCTCCTACGACGTCACCGGCGGGCGCTACGAGGAACGCGATCACCATGCGGTCGGATCTGGATCGCTGTTCGCGCGTGGGTCGTTGAAGAAATTGTTCAGTCCCAATCTCGACCGACACGACGCCATCCAGGTCGCGATAGAGGCGCTCTTCGACGCCGCCGATGACGACTCGGCGACGGGCGGCCCGGACCTCGCACGTCAGATCTACCCGGTTGTCGCCTTAGCCGATCGCGAAGGTGTGCACATCATTGGCGATGACGAGCTCGTCCCTGTCATTCAATCCGTCGTTGATGCTCGACAAACGCGCCCCGATGGCCCCATCGCCCGAATTGGTCGCGCCAAGGGAGTTGACGCGTGATGAGTAGCCCGTACTACGTGTCCCCAGAGCAATTCATGAAAGACCGCGCTGACTACGCGCGCAAAGGCATTGCTCGCGGACGTAGTGTCGTGGTGGTGCAGTACGAAGGTGGCATCCTTTTCGTGGCCGAGAATCCGTCGCGAGCGTTGCACAAAGTCTCAGAGATCTACGACCGCATCGCGTTCGCCGCGGTGGGCAAGTACAACGAGTTTGAGAGTCTGCGTGTTGCTGGCGTCCGACTCGCGGACATGCGTGGTTACGCCTACGCCCGCTCTGACGTGACTGTACGCAGTCTTGCTAACGCATATGCGCAGTCGTTGGGAGCAATCTTCACGGAAGGCCAAAAGCCACTCGAAGTCGAAATTGTGGTTGCAGAGGTTGGTGCGACCCCCGATCTGGACCAGATGTACCGGCTCACTTTTGACGGTTCTGTTGCGGACGAACAGCACTATGTCAGCATGGGTGGCTCATCTGAGTCAGTTAACAACTCCTTGCAAAGTTCCTGGCAGCCCCGCATGGATTTCGATGCGGCTCTACGTCTGGCCGTACAAGCACTCAGTTCCGAAGACAGTGAATCGACCTCGCGGACTCTCGTGCCCAGTCAGCTTGAGGTGGCCTATCTCGATCGCACCAAGCCCGGCCGTGCCTTTCAGCGCGTGAGCAGTGAAAGTCTCGCCGGGATAATCGCCGAATAGGCGCGATATGCAACGCCGCATTTTTGGGATTGAGACCGAGTATGGCGTCACGTGCACTTTTCGTGGCCAACGTCGTCTCAGCCCCGACGAGGTTGCCCGCTACCTCTTCCGACGTGTGGTGTCGTGGGGTCGCAGCAGCAACGTGTTCCTCGGCAATGGTTCACGCCTTTACCTCGACGTAGGCAGTCACCCCGAATATGCGACGGCCGAGTGTGATGACGTCGCCTCGCTCATTGCACATGACCGCGCGGGCGAACGTATTCTCGAAGGTCTCTTGCTGGATGCCGAGAGTCGGTTACATGAAGAGGGCATCGAAGGCGATATCTACCTTTTCAAGAACAACACCGACAGCGCAGGCAACTCCTATGGCTGCCACGAGAACTATCTCGTGGGTAGGCAGGGCGACTTCAGCAAACTTGCCGACACGCTGATCCCGTTTCTCATCTCGCGTCAGATCACGACCGGCGCAGGAAAGGTGCTGCAGACGCCCAGGGGAGCCGTGTATTGCGTGAGTCAGCGCGCGGACCATATCTGGGAAGGCGTGTCCTCGGCAACGACTCGTTCACGCCCCATCATCAATACGCGCGATGAACCCCATGCCGACGCCGAGCTCTACCGTCGTCTTCACGTCATTGTGGGCGACTCCAATATGAGCGAAACCACCAACATGTTGAAGGTCGGATCAACTGACATCGTGTTGCGCATGTGCGAAGCAAATATCGTGATGCGGGATCTCACCCTTGCCAATCCCATTCGCGCTATCAGGGAGATTAGCCACGACATCACCGGTCAACAGACTGTGCTGCTGGCCAATGGGCGTGAACTTTCCGCGCTTCAGATGCAAAAGGAATACCTTGAGCGGGCGCTTGATTTTGCAGACCGCACGGATTTGCGCAGTGAACCCGATTCCGTCCACGCTCGCGTGCTGGACCTGTGGGAGCGAACCCTCAACGCAATCGAGTCGGGCGACCTGAGCCCGGTCGAGCGCGAAATCGACTGGGTCATCAAGATGCGACTCCTAGACCGTTATCGCGAGCGGCACAATCTCGCTCTCGGCGACGCTCGGGTCGCGCAGATTGACATGGCGTACCACGATATTTCTCGGGATCGTGGGCTGTACTACCTGCTCGAACGCAAAGGCGCGGTCGTTCGCGTAGTCAATGACATGCGAATTTTGGAAGCCAAGTCGCTCGCTCCCCAGACGACGCGGGCCCGACTGCGCGGGGAGTTCATCAAACGGGCACAGGAGAAGCACCGGGATTTCACGGTGGACTGGGTCCACCTCAAGCTCAATGACCAGGCCCAGCGAACGGTTCTTTGCAAGGACCCGTTCAAGGCCGTCGACGAACGTGTCGAAAGACTCATAGCCAGCATGTAGCTGCTTCGGCCCGCACCTGCTCTAGGCTGTCGGCGTGCGCACACCTCTTCTGCTAGCTGTCCCAGTCGTCTTCGCCCTCAGCCTCGCTGCTTGTGGGAGTTCTTCATCGCCCGCAAGCTCGAGCGCCCCCACCTCGTCGTCGCCATCACCGACCAGCACCGTTGCAGCCAAGTGGATGACGACGGACTGCGCGGTAGGCGAGCCGGTACCCAGCGAAACGAGCGAGCTGTCGGAAACAGCGGGCGCCACAGGCATTCGAGTGAAGACAATCATCGACGCCTCCGTGGGAGGCGTCTTGCCCCCCGTGGTCGCCATCGAATCCGACCTGGCTCCTGCCACAGATCTCATATCCATAGATTTGATCGTGGGTGCTGGTGACCCGGTCAAGCCGGGCGCGGCGGTGATGGTCAACTACTGCGGTCTTGGCCAGACAACCCGCACGATGTTCGATGCCTCGTGGATTCGCGGCGAGCCTCTGAGCTTTGGCCTCAATCAGGTAATTGCGGGCTGGACTGAAGGAATACCAGGCATGAAGCCCGGTGGCCGTCGACTCTTGATTATCCCCGGTGCGCTCGCCTATGGTCCGAATCCGCCCACGAGCGCGATCCTGCCGAACGAGACTTTGATTTTTGTTGTTGACTTAATTTCTTCGGCCAAGTGAGGTGAACATGGATAAGCCAGAGATTGAATTCATTGAAGGACCGGCTCCCACGGAGTTGCAGATGATCGATCTTGTCATCGGAGACGGGCCGGAGTGCCCCGTAGGCGCCACGGTCGATGTGCACTATCTCGGCGTGGACTTTGCGACGGGGGAGGAGTTCGACTCCTCGTGGAGTCGAGGCGAGTCCATCAACTTCCCGCTACCGCGTCTCATCGCGGGTTGGCAAGAAGGCATCCCCGGCATGAAGGTCGGGGGCCGTCGCCAGTTGGTCTGCCCGCCTGAATTGGCGTACGGCACCTCTGGTGGCCATCGTCTCTCCGGCTGCACACTCGTATTCGTGATTGACCTCCTCGGCGTCAGTTAGGCATCCGCGTGGCTGTCGATCGCACGGAGCGGCTACTCAATCTGGTGTTCTGCCTGATGGCCTCTCGCCGTGCGGTTCCTCGGTCGTTTATCCGCGCAAACGTCACTGGTTATGGCGGCAGCGCCTCAGATGACGCCTTTGAGCGCATGTTCGAACGCGATAAAGACGAGTTGCGGGCGATGGGTATTCCGATCGAGACAGTCATGTCCGGCGCTGAGGTCGAGGGCTACCGCATCACGCACGAGGACTATGCACTTGACGATCTTCGTTTCTCGCCGTCTGAGTTGAGTGTTTTGGCCGTAGCCGCACAGGTGTGGGAAACAGCCGCTCGACAACCAGCGGCCGCGACTGCGCTGCGCAAAATTGAAGCTCTCGACGGCAATGAGGGCGCAGGCAGTCTGCTGATCGGAGTCACGGGCGCCTCCGCAACATCCATGCCGGCCATCGTTCCGTTGTTGCGTGCCATTCGCCGCCGACAACGCGTGCGTTTCGACTACCGCAAACCCGATGCATCTGCGGCGGAGGCCCGCAAAGTGGAACCGTGGGCCTTGGTGGCCTGGCGTGGTGCGTGGTATCTCGTCGGTCTCGATGTGGATCGCACATCACAAAGAGTCTTCCGCCTCTCGCGTATTGACGGCACAGTCACGGCATTTGGTGCAGATGACTCGTTCAGCATTCCGCGGGATACCGACCCGCGTTCGGCAGTAGGCGACTGGATCGGCGACTCACCCAATCGCACTGTCCAAGTTCAGGTGAGTCCAGGTGCTGGAGCATCCTTGCGATTGCGTGGATCCCTTGCTGGCGATGTTGTGTCAGTGACCTGCGCAGACGGACTTGACGTGGTGCCCGAGATTCTCTCTGCAGGTCCCGACGCGGTAGTGCTCGAACCTCGCGATGTGCGCGAGGTCGTCGTGCAACGCTTGCAGAACCTAATTGCGGAGCACACGCGATGACGCGCCCAGTGGCCGCACCCGAACGGCTGTCGCGCCTGCTGGCGCTGGTGCCCTGGCTCTCGGCACACGACGGCGTAACTGTGTCTGAGGCGGCCAGCCACTTTGGGGTCACGACCGAGGAATTGGTCGATGACCTCAATCTCTTGATTTGCAGTGGCTTGCCCGGCTATGGCCCAGAACACCTCGTCGACATTCAGTTCTGGGACGAAGACGAGGAGATTCACGTACTCGATCCGCAAACCTTGACCGCGCCCATGCGGCTCACGCCTGATGAAGTCACCGCGCTGCTTGTGGGGCTGCGGGTTCTCGCGCAGGTGCCTGGTGACCACGACCGTGACGCGCTGGTCACTGCCACCGCGAAACTCGAAAGAGCGGGTGGCGGGGCACTTGCCGCGGACTTGGTGGATATGCGCATCGCCAGCAGTGATCAAGCAGCTGCCGTTCTCGACGAGGCTATTGCTCAAGGTCTGAGCGTCCACATGACCTACGCGGGCATCACTCGCGAAGATGTCACCGAGCGCACCATCACGCCCATGCGGGTGCTGGTGGGTCAGGGCTATACCTACGTCGAAGCATGGTGTGACTTGGCGGAGGCCGTACGCACCTTCCGGCTCGACCGGATTCTCACCTGTTCGCTCGGCAGTCCATCGGTCCCGCCCTCGGTGGAGACGCTCCACGACGAGCCCTCGGCCCAGACGAAGGTCGAGTTGGCCCTGCAGCCATCGGCTTCGTGGTTGGTCGAAGCTCACGGCGCGAGGTTGCTGGGTGAATCCGATGGAGTGCGCTCGGTCGAACTTATGGTCTCCGATCTGGAGTGGGCAGCCCGACTCGTCCTTAGCCTCGGGGGACAGGCGCGGGCTGTCTCCCCGGCCACCCTCGTGGATCGCGTTCTTGCGCTCGCGCGGGAGTCCCTGTCGGGCTACGGCGCATCCGCCACCGCTTGGGCCCCCTGAGGGCGTAGGCTGACCCCACAACTCTTCGAGGAGGTAGGCAATGCCAAAGCTCGGTGGCTGGGAATGGGTGATCCTGATCGCTCTCGTCCTGCTTCTGTTTGGCGCCAAGCGCCTTCCCGACGCAGCACGTGGACTAGGTCGCTCGCTACGTATCTTCAAGTCAGAGACCAAAGGCCTCATCGACGACGCGAAGTCTGAAGCAGCCGAACCAACGACACCTGCAGCGCCCCCTGCTGCTGTCGAGGCCCCCGCTCCTGTCGCAACCGAGGCAGCAGCGCCTCAAGCGGCAGCAGCACCGGAGCGCACTGAGTCCTGAGCGTGGTCGCGACACCGGAGGCCCCCGCCCCAGACTCGGGGAGTAGGAAACGCAAGAAGCGGTCCGCGGCGGATGGCATGCCGCTGACTGCCCATCTTCGCGAGCTGCGCAACCGTCTGTTCAAGAGCGGCATCGCACTTGCCGCGGGCATGGTCGTCGGATGGATCTACTACACACCGATCTTCACGTGGCTGTCTCAGCCTTTCACCACCGTCATCGAGCAAGCACGCGCTGACGGCCGGCAGGTCATTCTCGCGCTTACAGGTGTTGCAGATCCGTTTGTGTTGCAGGTGCAAGTTGCGGCCGTCGCCGGGCTCCTGATTTCTTCACCGGTGTGGCTCTACCAGTTGTGGCGATTTATCACTCCGGGCTTGCACCGCCACGAGCGTCGCTGGGCGATAGGGTTTGTGTCGGTCGCGGTGCCGCTTTTTGCCGCCGGCGTAGCGCTGGCCTATTACGTATTGCCCTTTGGCCTGCAGATTCTCTTCGGGTTCACGCCGGAGAATGTGGAAAACATTGTGTCGGTCGACAAGTACCTTGCGTTCTTTATTCGCATGGTGCTGATCTTCGGTATCGGCTTCTTGCTCCCGTTGGTGCTTGTGCTGCTGAACTTCACTGGCATCCTCACTGGCAAGCGTCTGCTGTCGTGGTGGCGTTGGATCATTTTCAGCGTGTTCATCTTTGGTGCCGTGGCCACTCCTACTGGTGATCCGATCAACATGATGCTGCTGGCGGGCCCCATGCTCATCCTGGTCGGCATTGCCATCATCATTTGCCTCCTGAACGATCGTCGTCGCGCGCGCAAACGAGGGCCGGATTCCGACTACGACCAATGGGGCGATGACGAGACTTCGCCTCTCGAACCTGCATGACCTCCGCCGCCCTGATCGTCAATCCACGAGCGGGGAAAGGCCGGGCTGCCGATCAGGCGGCCGTGTGTGCGCGTGTACTTAGTGATCGCGGGTGGCACACGCGGGTGACCCTGTGTCATTCCGTGAGTGAAACCATTGAGTCTGCTCGTGCGGCCGCTGAGTTCGCTGACGTAGTGATCGCCTGTGGCGGCGATGGCACTGTGAATACGGTCCTTCAGGGCGTAGTAGGCACATCGTCGGCCTTGGGGGTGCTTCCGTGCGGCACCGGCAACGACATCGCGAGCACCTTGGGCATGCCAAAGGGCAACGCTGAACTCATCGCGGCGACCTTAGCTTCCTCACCCATAGTCGCTGTCGATGTTGCGAGGGTGACCACCGCAGACGGCACGTCCCGTTGGTTCCTGGGTGTGCTCTCCAGCGGTTTCGATTCCAATGTGAACGAGAGAGCCAATTCCATCCGCTGGCCCCGGGGCACGGCGCGGTACATCACGGCAATGCTTGCCGAACTTCGTACGTTCACCGCCCGGCCGTACTCGATCATCATTGACGGCGACGTCCACGAGGGGCCAGGGATCTTGGTGTCCGTGGGCAATGGTCCTCGATACGGCGGTGGGATGCGGATCTGTCCTTCGGCGGATATTCGAGATGGACAACTCGATCTCACCTGGTTAGGCGACGTCAGCAAGGCAACGTTGCTCAAGGTCTTCCCGCGGGTCTACGCCGGCACCCACGTGACCCATTCGCGCGTGTCGACGCTTCGCGGCAAGCAGATCCAGATGGCTGCGCCGGGCCAGATCGCCTATGCAGATGGGGAAAGAGTTGGTCCGTTACCGATATCCATCGAGGTTCATCCTGCGGCGCTCAAGGTCACGGCCGCACTGGCATAGCCTTACGGGGTGCCCACCCCCGCAGAGCGCTTCGCAGCAGCCAAGGCCCGCCAGCGCTTCCAAGGGCCGGTCCAGCGCTTCGCTGAGACCTACGACTTCCCCCTTGACGACTTCCAACTACGTGCCTGCGCCTCGATCGCGGAGGGCCGCGGTGTCCTCGTCGCGGCTCCGACTGGCTCGGGCAAGACGGTCGTGGGGGAGTTCGCGGCACAAGAAGCCTTGGATGCTGGGCTGAAGTGTTTTTACACCACCCCCATCAAGGCGTTGTCTAACCAGAAGTTTCACGACCTCGTCGAACGTCACGGGGCAAAGAACGTCGGACTGCTCACCGGTGACACCGCAATCAACAGCGAAGCCCCGATCGTGGTCATGACGACTGAGGTGCTGCGCAACATGCTCTACACCGATTCACCCACCCTGCACACCCTTGGCTATGTCGTCATGGATGAGGTTCACTATCTCGCCGATCGCTCACGTGGTGCCGTGTGGGAAGAGGTCATCATTCACCTGCCACAACGCATCACGGTGATTGCGCTGTCCGCCACGGTCAGCAACGCCGAGGAGTTCGGCGAGTGGCTCGAAACAGTACGCGGGGCGACCGATGTGCTGGTCGAGGAGCATCGTCCGGTGCCGCTGTGGCAACACGTGTTGGTGCGCACACATCTGCTCGATCTCTTCATCGACGACGATCAGCAGCAGGTCAATCCCGAACTTGTGCGTATCTCGTCGAGTGAGGGGCGCCGCCAGCCAGACACTCGACCCCAGCGAGGCGGCAAGCGCCCACGTGATGACCGCACGCCCATGCGCAGCGAGGTGATCCAGCGTCTTGCTCGGGCAGATCTGCTGCCCGCCATCACGTTTATCTTTAGCCGGGCCGGTTGTGAAGCCGCCGTGCGCCAATGCACCACCATGGGACTGCGCCTGACAACGCCGGGGGAGCGTGATCAGATTCGGGCATACGTGGAGAACGCGGTGTCGGATCTGCCCGGTGAGGATCTTGCAGTTCTCGGCTACGGCGAATGGATCGATGCGCTTGAACGCGGGTTCGCCGCTCATCACGCGGGTTTGCTCCCACGGTTCAAGGAGGTTGTCGAAGCGCTCTTCCAGCAAGGGCTGGTGCGTGCAGTCTTCGCGACCGAAACTCTCGCCTTGGGCATCAACATGCCCGCACGTTCTGTCGTGCTCGAGCGCCTCGTCAAATGGAACGGCGACGCACACGTCGACATAACGCCGGGGGAATACACGCAGTTGACCGGGCGCGCTGGGCGACGTGGGATCGACGTTGAGGGCCATGGCGTGATCGTGTGGCACAACGAACTTGATCCGCGGGCGCTAGCGGGGCTGGCATCGGCGCGTACCTATCCGCTGCGCTCATCCTTTCGACCCTCCTACAACATGGCGGTCAATCTGGTCGGCCAGATGGGGCGCGAGCAAGCGCGCGAGGTATTGGAGACCTCATTCGCCCAGTTTCAAGCCGATCGAGCCGTCGTCTCATTGGCAGCACAAGCTCGTCGTGACGAAGAGGCGCTCACTGAATACCGACGTTCCATGCAATGTCATCTTGGCGATTTCGAGGAATACGCCGGCATCCGGCAACGCATCAACCAACGCGAACGCGACGCAGTACGTGAGGGCGTGAGTAAACGACGTGCCGACACGGTCGATGCGCTCGAGAAGCTCAGCGAAGGCGACGTGGTGTTCGTGTCTACGGGCCGGCGTTCGGGTGCGGCTGTCGTGATCGATCCGGGTCTATCGCCGCATGATGATCCGCGGCCCACGGTGATGCTTCTCGATAAGCAGGTGCGCCGGCTTTCCATTGTCGACTTTCCACAGGCGCCCGCGGTCGTTGCTCAGGTGCGCCTCCCGAAGGGTTTCGCACCTCGATCGGCACACGGCCGCAAGGAGTTGGTGCTTCGACTGAAGGAAGCGGTGCGCGGCATCACCCCGCCAAGTCGGCCACGCGCCGGGGGAGTGGATGAGGAGATCACCCGTCTGCGGGCGCAGATGCGATCACACCCTTGTCATGGCTGTTCTGACCGCGAAACGCACGCTCGCTGGGCGGAGAAGGCATGGCGCATGCAGTCTGAACTCGGATCTCTTCATTCACGCATCGATAGCCGCACCAACACCATTGCACGCCAGTTCGACCGCGTATGCGAAATCTTGACCGAGCTCGACTATCTGCGCGAGGTCGACGGCACAATGGTTGCCACTAAAGCCGGCGACACTCTCAAGCGCATCTACTCCGAGACGGATCTACTTACTGCAGAATGTCTGCGTAAAGGAATTTGGTCCGGGCTCGATGCACCTGCGCTTGCGGCCGCGGTCTCGATTCTCGTCTACGAGTCTCGTCAGCGTGAAGATATGCCGGTGCGCATCCCCGGCGGTGTCGTGCGCGATGCCATCGACGAAACCCATCGCATTTGGGCTGAGTTAGAGGCAATCGAGAAGGCACATCGTGTGGCGTTCCTGCGCGAGCCAGATCCTGGTTTCGCAATGGTCATCCAGCGTTGGACTAAGGGTGCGACACTTAGCGCGGTGTTGAGTGGCTCAGACATGCCACCTGGTGACTTCGTGCGCTGGGCCAAGCAGGTTGTAGACGCCTTGGGCCAAATCGCCAGCGCGTCACCAGACCCCGACCTCTCGGCTGTCGCATCTTCCGCGATCGCATCGATTCAACGCGGAGTTGTCTCCTACGCGACTGCTTAGTCGGCTACTTGGCGAGTGCGGCTTGAAGTCTTTTCACCGATGCGGCTAAGCCCCATCGCTCGGTGAGTGTGCTGAGCCCTTCAGCATCTGGTGAAGTCGAGGATCGGCGCACGTCTACCTCCACCGCTAGATCGCGCACGACGGTCACCACGCGAACAGCGCGCTCGATGTAGTCAGCCGAGTCAATGATCGAACCGCGGATCTTCGGTGTGATCTTGGATGCGGGGTCTGCCGCAGCTTGCTGGATTCCGGGGAGGTCACCGTGTTCGGCGAGCAACTTGGCTGCCGTCTTTTCACCCACTCCGGGCACGCCGGGGAGTCCGTCGGATGGGTCACCCTTCATCACTGCGTAGTCCACATACTGATCGGCTCGGACACGGAAGCGGGCGAAGACTGCCGCTGGGTCGTAGGGGTCGATTTTGCCCGGAGCGCCGGTGTAGAGCAGGGTCACGCGATCGTTGACGAGCTGCATGAGGTCGCGGTCGCCGGATACGACTGCCACAGGGCCGTCGTACTGGGTGGCCAGCGAGCCGATCACGTCATCTGCTTCGAAGCCCTCAACGCCCGCCACGGCGACTCCCAGAGCCCGCAGGACGGCCTCGAGCACCGGGACCTGTGGAGACAGGGTGTCTGGGGTTTCTTCGCCTGAGCCGTCGCCCTCCTGCGCTAGGCGATGGGTCTTGTAGGAGGGCATCAGTTCCACGCGCCACTGCGGGCGCCAATCGAGGTCCCAGCAGCAGGCGATGGCGTCGGGGGAGCGGTCGTCGATCAACCGAGCGAGGGTGTCGAGAAATCCCCGAACCGCGTTGACCGGCTCACCTTGAGGAGACGTCATGGACTCAGGGAGGGCATAAAAGGCGCGGTAGTACAGCGACGCGCTGTCGAGAACTAGGAGACCGGGCACCGCGACATCCTGCCGCATCCGGCGATACCGTGGCGGCATGCAGCCCCAAGACATCCAACTCCGCCTCGACCGCGCCCAGCAGGGCCTGCGGTCCCGTGGCCTCGATGCTCTCTTGGTCACCCCAGGGCCCGACCTGCGCTACCTCGTGGGCTACGACGCGGTGCCCTTGGAGCGCCTGACCTGTCTGGTCATCCCGGCACAGGGGCAGATCCGCATGGTCGTACCGCGCCTTGAGGAACCAGCCGCCCGCGCGAGCCACGCTGGAGGCGCAGACATCGAGATTCACACCTGGGGCGAGCTTGACGATCCCTTCGCGCTTACCGCCCGACTGGTGGGATCTGTCTCTCGCATTGCCGTCGATGACCGCATGTGGGCGGAAAAGGTGTTGAACCTCCGTGGCGCTATGCACGGGGTGGAACAGGTCGCCGGTGGGCTTGTGATGCGCGAACTTCGTCAGCGCAAAGGCCCCGACGAGATCGCGCACCTACTAGAAGCCGGAGCTGCGATTGATCGAGTGCACGCGCAGGTGCCAGCCCTGTTGCGCGTGGGCCGCACGGAGCACGAAGTCGCCCGGGACATTGCTGAATTGATCATCGCTGAAGGGCATGTCAGCGTCGACTTCGTGATAGTGGCTGCAGGTCCTAACGGCGCAAGCCCACACCACGAGGCAAGTGATCGGGTGTTGGTCGCGGGGGAGCCGATTGTCATCGACATCGGTGGCACCATGCCGAGTGGTTACACATCTGACGAAACGCGGATGTATTGCATCGGCGAGCCACCTGCGGATTTCGCTACCTACTACGAGGTGCTGTTCGCCGCACAGGCTGCCGCTGTTGCTCATGTGCGTCCTGGCGTCACCTGCGAAAGCATTGACGCGGTGGCTCGGGAAGTGATTACGGATGCCGGATACGGCGACTACTTCGTACATCGCACTGGTCACGGCATCGGCATGGAGACACACGAGCATCCCTACATCGTCGCGGGTAACACACTCGCGCTAGAGCCAGGCATGGCGTTCAGCATCGAGCCGGGCATCTACCTGCCCGGCCGCCACGGAGCACGCATTGAAGACATCATCATCTGCGGCGAAGAAGGTGCGGTCGTAGTCAACCATCGCCCACGCGAACTCGTGATCGCTTAAGCATGCTCACTGCGCCACTCTCCCCGCGTCTGCATGCGGTGATTCGAATTGCACTGGCGGTTGTGGGTGGCTTGTCGCTGCTCTATGCATTTCCGCCATACGGTCAGTGGTGGATCGCCCCATTCAGCGTCGCGGCCAACATCGTCGCGGTTCGAGGCACGCGATGGTGGGTGGCGTTTCTGCTTGGTCTGGTCCAGGGCCTGGCGTTTTTCATCCCGCTACTGAAATTCGTCGAAGTGGCCGGCACGGATGGCTGGTTCATTCTTGCTGCCTGGTGCTCGCTGTGGATCGGCCTAATGTCGATAGTGGTGATGCTGGTCCAGCGATTGCCGTTGTGGCCGTTGTGGATTGCGTGCGCATGGATTTTGCAGGAGATGCTGCGCAGTCGAGTGCCGTTCGGCGGCTTTAGCTGGGGGCGACTTGCGTTTGGTGCCAGCGATGCACCGGTCACTTCTCTCGCCTCACTGGGAGGTGCCCCACTTCTGACGTTTCTGCTCGCGCTGATGGGCGCGCTACTTGTGTGGGTCGTAATTCGTGCTCGCAAGTGCGATTTCGTTCGCGCGGGGATCGGCGTTGCTGGAGCGGCTGCGATCGTGGTTATCGGCATTGTGCTTCCGCTTCCCACTGCCGCGGAGGATGGTTCGCCCTACATCGCCGTGATTCAAGGCAACACCGCCGACATCGGAATGTCCGCCTTTGATCAGGCGCGTGCAGTTCTAGATAACCACGTCAAGGAAACCAAGCGGCTTGCGGAACAGGTTGCTGCAGGTGAGGCTCAGCAACCGCAATTGGTGCTGTGGCCCGAGAACGCCTCTGACATGGATCCGTATGCGAATCCGAGCGTCTACACAGAGATTTCATCAGCCGCACAGGCGATTGGGGTTCCGATCATCATCGGTGCAGTCATTGGCTATCCCGGCGATCCCACGCGTGTTGCCAACGCCGGGATTGTTTGGGATCCCGTCACTGGGCCGGGGGAGTTCTACATCAAGCGGCATCCGGTGCCGTTCGGAGAATTCGTACCGTTCCGCGACATTCTGGCCAAGTTGATCTCTCGGTTTGAGCGAGTACCGCGCGATTTTGGAGCGGGCACATGGCCTGGTGTGCTCACAGCTGGGGGAGTGACTATCGGCGATGTCATTTGTTATGAGGTGGCCTACGACGACATCGTGCATGACGCGATCATTGGCGGCGGTCAGGTGCTGGTCGTGCAAACGAACAACGCGACCTACATGGGCACACACCAACCCGATCAACAGTGGGCCATCACGCGTCTTCGTGCCGTAGAGCATGGGCGGTCGACGCTGGTTGCTGCCACCACGGGCATTAGCGGATGGATTACTCCTGATGGTGCAGTCGTACAGGAATTGCCCTTGATGCAGTCAGACCATTTCGTCGGCGCAATTCCATTGCGCGACACCTTGACCCTCTCGGATCGGTTGTCGTATTGGCCAGAATATCTTGCGAGCCTCGCAGCCCTGATTGCGGCGATTTGGGCCGTCGTGACTCGCCGTCGTTTACGTCGTGACGCGGCATTAGACTCACGTGAGAATCCTGAGGAGGAACCAATCGCATGAGCGATGAGCGCGTACTAGTGATTGTGCCGACCTACAACGAGAAAGAAAACCTCCCGTTGATCGTCGGACGCATCCGTGCGGCGACTCCCGAGGTGCATATTCTTGTCGCTGACGACAACTCTCCTGACGGCACTGGAAAGATCGCAGACGAGCTCGTTGCGGCTGATGACCACGTACATGTGATGCATCGCAAGGGCAAGGAAGGCCTCGGGGCGGCCTATCTGGCCGGCTTCGCTTGGGCGTTGGAGAACAACTACGACGTAGTTGTTGAAATGGACGCCGACGGCTCACATCAACCTGAAGAACTCCATCGATTGCTCAGTGGTTTAGAAGACGCCGATCTCGTATTGGGATCGCGGTATGTGCCCGGGGGACAGGTGCGCAACTGGCCGAAGTCGCGCGAAATTCTCTCGCGTGGCGGCAACACGTACACCCGCATCATGCTGGGGATCCCGTTGCGTGATGCCACCGGCGGTTATCGCGCGTTCCGCGCTTCGGCTTTGCGCGCGTTGCAGCTCGATCAGGTTGCTTCGCAGGGGTACTGCTTCCAGGTCGATCTTGCGTGGCGTGCTTCTCAGATTGGTTTGCGAGTCAAAGAGGTACCTATCACGTTCGTCGAACGCGAGATCGGCGCGAGCAAGATGAGCCGCCACATCGTGGTTGAAGCACTTTGGCGCGTGACGCAGTGGGGAGCTAGATCGCGCTACGAGAAGATCAAAACGCGGGTGGGGTCGCGTTCCTCGCGATGAAAGGTTTTTGGCGGGGGATCGCGCTACTGGTCTTTGTTATCTATCCGCTGGCTGAGTTGTTCGTGGCGATATGGATCGCGTCCATCATCGGCTGGACGTGGGTCATCCTGATCTTCTGCATCGGTTTCGTTTCGGGCATCACGCTTCTTAGACGTAATGTCGTCAGTGGGATGCTCATCGCTGTGCCGGGATTCGTTACGGACATCATCGGATTAGTTCTGCTCATCACGCCGATTCGCAAAGTGATCGGTGCGGGCATCGTGGCGAGCATCGCTCATCGAGTCGGAATCCCACGCGGTATGTCCTGGCCAACTTCGCAGCCAGCGGCCGAGGGTTATCTGCCGCCCGACCCAGAGCACCCGGTGGTGCAGGGCGAGGTCATCGACCCCGACGTTGGGCCGGGCAGCAGATAGTTGCTAAGCGGTCTTGCGGGCTCGTTGCGGCGTGCGCTTGGCCGCAATTAGGTCGAGGCGCTCGGAGAGCAGGTCCTCGAGGTCGTTGATGGTGCGGCGTTCCAAGAGCATGTCCCAGTGCGTGCGGCCAATTTTGGCCGCCTTTGCCTCTGGGGCCTCGATATCAGTCCGATGGGCATTCGCGCCGCAGCGGCACTCCCACTCGTACGGGATCTCCTCGGCCTCAGCCGAGTAAGGGATCGTGGTCTCGTGGCCCTTGGGGCAGCTATAGGCCACAAACACACGGTCGACCATTACGACACGTGAGTCGTTCTCGTAGCTCGTGGCGCCAAGGCGGGTGCCGCGTAGAGATGTGTTAGCCATGTCGATCCTCCTTGTGTACGTCCTCTATAACAGTGAAGACGACCTAGGTGTTCCCTTGGTTCCGTGGATCGGTCAAAATTGGGGATAACGGCGCTCATTCACATGGAATTCACAGGTTCGGCCCTACCTGAGGAATACTGGGATAGAGCCGATAATGTACATTATGTCAGATTACAAACAACGGCCTAGGAGCACATGGGCGGAATGTAATCCGGCGCCTGGACGAAATGTGCAACCAGCACCCCACTCGTGAAGGAAGCCGTGCCATCCTGCGCAACGCTCATAACGCCGGTTTGCATCGGGTTCCCCCAGCCCTTCGGTGGATTGCCGTTGCCATCGCTCAGGTACGGGGTTGCGCGAAACATCTTTCCGCGAACCAGCGCATGATCGATACCGCAGTGCGTGAGCAGCTCAACCGTCACCAGAACCGCTTCAGAGTCAGTGGCTGAGGTCTGACTTGGGTAGAGGGAGGACAAGTTGGGCTCGCTCGTCGAACTTGCACACGCCACTAGACCCGATCCAGTTATCAGAACCAACATCCCGGTAAGGAATGTCCGAGCACATCGGCAAGCTGCTTTCATGGCCCTAACTCCCCCTGTGGCGAAACTGTCGTCACACCCTCTAGACGGCGCCAGCGCGCTGATGCGTTGCGTCAAACAACTAGGACGAGAAGGCTGACCACGACAGCGCCTGCACTGAACCGAAGCTCGTGACCGAGCGGTTGTTCACCGGATCGCCGCTCCATTGGTACAGCTCATAACTTCCCGATGGCATTGGCTCTTGAAAAATGAATGTGGCTTCGTAGGTGCCGTCGTAGATGTCCCCTGAAATCAACGTTCCCAGACCAATGGGGAAGGCCTGCCCCGCATTGAGGTTGATCAGGTACAGGTACGTGAACCCAACGCCTGAAGGGTCCGATGCCTGCCACGTAACGGTCCACTCTTCCCCAACTTCGACCTCCCGGTCAGCTGAGATGAGACTGACCGTGGGAGCCTCCAAGTCGTCGCTTCCGCCAACGACAACGAAGTCACCAATCTCCTCCAGGAATAAGGCATTGCCAAGCATGTCGACTGCGTTGACAAACACACTGAAGGTGTCATTGATGACCGACTCAGACACAGTGCAAATTGCGGAGTACACACCGTCAAATCGATCTCCGGAGTCAAGCACGCCCTCTTCGCCTACGCACCATGAAGACCACCCCTGGCGGCCGCCCACCCACATCCACGTACTCGAGACACCGGCCGGGTCGCTCACGCGCCAGCTGACCCTAAAATCCACCCCGGGCTGAACATTCACCGGCACACTCACGAGCGTTGCTTCGGGGCCCGAGGTGTCAGAAACGCAGCCTGATGTCACCGAATCAGCAGGATCCATGACGCAACCATTTGTGCCTGCACCGCCGCGCATGGTGTCGGTGCCGTGTCCGCCATCAAGCTGGTCTGCGCCTCTGCCGCCATCAAGAACGTCGCTACCGTTGCCGCCCTTGATGACGTCATCTCCCCTCCCACCAAGGATTCGGTCGCGTCCGCTGCCGCCGACAATTTCGTCGTCGCCTCCCCCACCGAGAATTACGTCATTGCCACCGCGACCGCAGATCACATCGTCACCCGTCGTGCCGACCAAGCGATCAGCACCTGGTGTGCCGGTGATGGTGCAGTCAACCGGTGGAAGCACAGGTGTCTCGGGGACCTCCGCTGCCGCAATTGGCGCTTCGGGTCGCTCATCCGAAGTCGCTGCTAGTGCCGGCGTTGCCAAAAAGGACAGCGCCACGACGGACGCGAGAACGGCAACCCGGGCCCCCGAGATTCTCATGCCTCGAGGATATGCGGGGATCTGATATCCGCAAACTCAAATCCCCGTCTTTACCTGAATTTCATTTCCAAGATTTCAGGCATCGAGAGGGCTGGCGGATCGCGAGTGCCTCAGGTTCTGGGTCGAGGCACGCAGCCGAAGAGATCACCCAAGAAATTTTTCAAAAAATCTGTGGATTTGGACTTGACTTAGTACGTGTGTCTGATTAAAGTATGGACATCATTTAGACCTTGCCTCAGGCAAGGATCCTTCGCTTGGGAGCCCGGTGGGCTCAACCTCTCATTCGTCTACTGAGGGACTCCCATGACCAGCACCGCAACTCCTGCGCTCGCACTGCGCGACGCGCATGCCGACGCCGTTCGGGCGATCGGTGATTTGAGCGGGGCTGCCGGTGGCGAATCGCTAGCGATGGCGACCGACGAGGCCGTCGCGGAGTGCCTCGTGGATCTGTTCGAGATGCGACGCCGAATCGAGGCGACGATCGCCGATGTGTCCGCACGATTCTCAGGTGGCACGACATGGTCCGCTGAAGGGTTCCGAACTGCCCGCGATTGGCTGCGTGCCCGTACGACTGACGGGCTGGGACCAGCCTCGCGGGCATTGGAAGGTGCTCACTGGGTGCGCGACTTCCCGGTGATCACCGATGCTTGGCGATCGGGTGCTGTGAGCCGTGCTCATGTGGAGGTGCTGGCAGACGCCCACGAGATGTTCCCTCGACTCAGCGAGGCGCTTGTTGGCATCGAGCCCGAACTCACCGCACACGCCTGTGGGGTCGATCCGGCGTCCTTCCGTCGCATTCTCTTTGCCCAGCTGCACCTCATCGATCCAGACGCCATTGACGAAGCTGACGCCAAGAAGCGTCGCAACCACCTCGGCCTGCACGTGTCTCGCCTGACTGACGGCTTTGTACGGGTTGACGGACTGCTCGCGCCAGAGGTCGGTCAGCACTTGCTCACGATGCTCGCTGCTGCACGCGACGCACTTCGAGCAAAGGACGCCTCCCCCACCGATGACCCGTTCAGTCCCGACTACGTCCCGAGACCCATCGCGGACGATCCGCAAATCCCACGGGAGAGCAAGTCGCGACTCTCGGCCCGCAATGCCGAAGCCCTGAGTCTCATCCTCGATGCGGCAGCCAGCGCCCTTGGGGACAATCGCCTTCCTGACACTGGTGGCGAGCGACCAGTCGTGCACATCACTGTCGATTCCGACAGTCTTATTGAGCACGGCTCACACGCGCCCGGGTGGATCACCGGACTCACGGGCACCCACGTCACCGCGATCACCGCACGTGGCGCACAGCGCCTCTCCTGCGATGCCGTGGCCGAATTGCTCGTAGTCGACAAGCGCGGACATCTTGATGCGATCAGCACACGCTGGCGCACCGCTCCCCCAGGCATGCGCCGCTACGTGCTGATGCGAGAGCACGGAAGGTGCAGATTCCCCGGGTGTCACACGCAGATCCGCGAAGTCCACCACATCATTCACTGGGCTAACGGTGGTCCCACTGAAACATCGAATCTTGTCGGATTGTGCTCACATCATCATCATCTGGTTCACGAAGGTGGGTGGACTCTGTCCGGACACCCCGACCACACCTTGATCTTCACGGACCGGCTAAAACGTACGTGGCGATCCGATCCACCATTACGCGAGTAACCTGACCAGGTGGCAATTGCAATCTTTGATATTGATGGAGTTCTCGCCGACGTGCGCCACCGAGTGCATTGGGTGGAGCGGCG
>CAFBMR010000004.1_pt1 | contig 49510 bp, 54 predicted proteins | sample 7269021 | NCBI WGS metagenome assembly CAFBMR01 (sample SAMEA6814071, study PRJEB35770) | uncultured Actinomycetes bacterium | biome: Freshwater; feature: Freshwater reservoir; material: water | place: Czech Republic | collected 2017-05-23 | depth 30m m
GATCCGATCCACCATTACGCGAGTAACCTGACCAGGTGGCAATTGCAATCTTTGATATTGATGGAGTTCTCGCCGACGTGCGCCACCGAGTGCATTGGGTGGAGCGGCGGCCCAAGAAGTGGGTGGAGTTCTTCCAAGCCGCACCCGACGACGGCCTCCTCGATGGTGGACGCGATCACATGGCCGCAGCATTGGCCTCGGGCCTCGACATCATGTACCTCACCGGCCGGCCCGAATGGTGCCGTCGTGACACAGTGCAGTGGCTAGCGCAGCACGACCTTCCCTCGGCTCCACTCCACATGCGGCCAGACGATGACCATCGAGCGGCGCGGTTCTACAAGCTCGAAATTGCCCAATCGCTGGCCGCAGAGCACGAGATTGTCGAAATCATCGATGACGATTCCGCTGTTGTGGCACTCCTGAGGGAAAACGGGTTCACCGTCATTCACGCGACGTGGATGGACGGCGGCACCAATGGCGTCGACGCGATACTTCGCGAGGCCCAAGAAGAAGAGGGCCGTACCTAACCGATCGCGGCGATCTCCACTGCGTTGTCATAGAACGAGGCACCTCGGCCCATATCGGTCAGTCGCTGTGACGTGGTGTCGTTGACGGTTCTACGTCCCGGCGAATTGCGAGCCCATCGAATTCCGTACGAGGCGGCAACGCCCGAGGCGACCATGTCGGTGACGTGCACACGGGCTTCGAAAGAGCCGCGATCATTAAACACGCGCGCAAGGTCGCCTTCGTTTAATCCACGCACGGCCGCATCCTCCGCGCAGATCAACACCGACACCTCACCGGCCTTGCGAGCCAGGGCGGGCACATTGACGAAGGTGGAATTTAAGAAGCCGTGATCTGGTGGGGAGAGCAAGGTGAGGGGATACTTCGCATCGCCCAACTCAGCGGGGGCTACGTAGGTGGGAAATAGATCCAAGCCCAAGCGCGCCAGCGCTTCAGATTCAATCTCGATACGGCCAGAGGGCGTCAGAATCGGACCGTCAACGAATGGAGTCTGCGATACATAGCCCTCGATCCAACCAATCTGACGCAGCTCGTCAAACTGCTCATCACTCACGAGGGACTTCACTAACTCAAGGTCGCTCTCTTCGAACTCCGGATCGGTCATGCCCATCGCGCGTGCTAGTCGACGGAAGATCTCGTTATTGGAGAGCGACTCCCCCGCCGGATCAATGGCGGGAGTGTTGAGCGAGAGGTAGTGGTTGCCGTAGGCCTTGTGCAGATCCCAATGCTCAAGTTGAGTGGTAGCGGGCAGTAGCCAATCGGCGTAGTCCGCAGTGTCCGTCTGGAAGTGCTCAATCACGACGGTGAAGAGGTCCGGGCGCGTGAGTCCAGAACGCACGGTATTCAAATCAGGAGCGACGGCAGCGGGATTGGAGTTCCACACCACTAGCGCCTTGATGGATTCGTCTTGCGTGAGCGCATCGCCGATGGCCACCATATTGACCGAGCGTGTGCCCGCAGGCACCCAAGAGCCGCGGGTGAAGTTGGAATCAAGAACCCAATTCCCTGATGTGGACAGACATGCACCCCCGCCAGTGTCGCGCCAGGATCCGGTGACAGCAGGGAGCAACGAAATAGCTCGCACGGCCGACCCGCCGCCGTAGTGACGTTGCAGGCCGTAGTTGAGTCGGATGAATGCCGGCTGCGTTGTCGCGTAGTCAATGGCGAGACGCTCAATAGTCTCTGCCGGGATATCAGTAACTTCCGCCGCACGCTGAAGGTCCCACTCCGCCGCTTTTGCGCGCAGACCCTCGTGCCCCAGTGTGCGATCGGCGAGGAACTCCGCGTCTTCTAACCCACGCTCGAAAATGACGTTCATCATCGCTAGAGCTAAGGCCGCATCGGTGCCCGGTCGAATAGCGATGTGTTCATCAGCCGCTCGCGCAGTTCGAGTGAGAATGGGATCGATACACACCACACGCGCACCTTGCTCGCGCGCCTGCATGATGAACGGCCACAGATGTGAGTTTGAGGTAAGCGTGTTGGTGCCCCACAGCAAGATAAGCCGAGAGTGCGCTATGTCCTGTATCGGCGGCGCGATCCGCGCACCATACGTATGCGCCCACGCCGTGGATCCAGCCGCGGCGCAGATCGTGCGCTCAAGCAGTGACGCACCGAGGCGATGGAAGAACCGGTCTGCGGTGCCACCACCTTGAACTTGTCCAAGTGTGCCGCTGTAGGAGTACGGGACTACCGACTCCGGACCATGCGCCGCCACCACATCAAGCAGTCGCGCGGAGATATCGGCGATCGCCTCGTCCCACGTAGCCGGTTCGAAGCGGCCTTCGCCCTTAGCTCCAACCCGACGCATCGGGGTGAGCAGGCGTTCTGGATGGTAAGTCCGTTCGAGGTAGCGATTGACCTTCGCACAGAGGAATCCTTGGGTAACCGGATGGTCATGTGAACCACGCAATTCAACAGCCACGCCATCGACCACCTGCGTCTCGAATGAGCATGTGTCAGGACAGTCGTGTGGGCAGACACCCTTGACGATCAGCGGGAGATTAACCATTGCGCCGATTCCTTGCCGCTTGAAGTCGAACATCAAGATCAGATTGCAAGCGCCGACTCACCGTGTCAGGGATCTCGCCGTCCTCGCGCATCCGCACAATCTCCTCCTGCTCTGCATGAAGCATCTCGCGCTGCAGGGCTCGAAGTCGCAATTCGTCGGTCGTGTCGTCCGTCGAATCAACCGCCACGACCCTGGCGATGTCCTCTTGAACTGGCACACGCAAGGCTGAGATAACCGACTGTGGGAGCGGATCCCCCGCCCTTTCGCAGTCTTCGACGAGAGCGTCAAGCCGCTCCAAGGCAGCACGCATTACGGCCACGCGAGCTACCCGCTCCATCTCCTTCTCATCGTCGTCAGGAATGTTTAACTTGCGAGCAAGCGGCGCGAGAGTTGGCGCGAGGATCAAGGTCACCAGGATGACCAGGAAAGTAACGGCGATGAGTAGATTGCGGTCCGGAAAATTGTCGCCAGAGTCCAGCACGAGTGGCACAGTGAAGACCGCCAGCCCCGAAATTGGCCCTCGAGCTCCTGCCCACGACAAAATTGTCGCGCTCTTCCACGCCATCGACCGGCCACCCCACTCGTGTGGACGCGTGGCAACCATGGCGCCGATGAACAAGAATCGAGCTCCGATCAACACCGCCACGATGATCGCGGTGATGACTAGAAGCGGCTGGATTTGAGAGGGCTCCAGAAGATGAATGACTCTCGGTATCTCCATACCGACGATAAAGAATGCAAACGTCTGGAGGATGTACGTGATGTGCTTCCACACAGTGAGCGCCTGCATGCGCCCACGGAAACCGACGGTGCGGTGCATGCCACTTGCCACGATCAAGGCAGTGACGACCACGGCAAGAATTCCAGACCCATGTAGCTCCTCAGCCAGGAAGTACACCGGGATCGGGGCCACGATGACGAGGCTGTTGACCGCTACTGTGTCTGGAAATCTGCGGACGGCAAAGACAAATACAACTCCAAAAGCGATACCCACGGCCAGCCCGGAGATGACAGACAGCGCAAGAATTCCAGCCACCTGACCAAAAGTGACTGTGCCGGCGGCTACCGCGAGAAGGGCAACTCTCAGGAGCGTCAGTCCCGATGCATCGTTAACGAGACTCTCGCCTTCAAGCACCGAGACGATTCGTCGCGGGAGCCCGGCGCGCTTGGCGCTTGCCGCAACTGCCACTGCATCAGTCGGCGCCAACACTGCGCCTAAGGCGCACGCAGCGGCGAACGGTAGGCCCGGCAAAATCAAAGAGGCCGCCCAGCCGATGGCGAGAGAAGTTACGATGACCAATCCGATGGCCAGCGCGAAAATCGGGCGACGGACTGAACTCAAATCGCGAATCGACGCACCCAGAGCCTCCCCAAACACCAGCGGGGCAAGAATGGCGATCAGGATGAGTTTGGGATCGAGAGGTGCATCCGGACCAAAGGGCAAAATATCCACCGCAGCACCGAGTGCGATAAGCGGAAGCGCGGTCGACCAGCCTCGGGATCGGACCAAAAGCGAGAGAACCAGCGCCAAGCCCGCTGCACCGACGATGCCGAGGAAATCCTGATTCACCTACGTGACGCTACACGCTCTTAGACGATGGCGAGGGCCTCGGGCGAAGGACAAGAGCAGACGAGATTGCGGTCCCCAAAGGCTCCGTCAATCCGTCGAACCGGCGGCCAGTACTTGCCCTGGCGAACCCCCGGCAGCGGATAGGCAGCAATCTCACGCGAATAGGGATGAGCCCACTCCCCCAGACAGTGTTCAGCGGTGTGTGGTGCGTTCGAAAGGGGGTTGTCATCCACCGGCCACTCTCCCGCTTCGACCCTGTCGATCTCGGCTCGGATCGCGATCATCGCTTCACAGAAGCGTTCGATCTCCTGCAGATCCTCACTCTCGGTTGGCTCGACCATGAGCGTGCCGGCGACCGGGAACGACATCGTCGGAGCGTGGAAGCCATAATCGACGAGACGCTTGGCGACATCATCCACCGACACTCCACTGCGCTTGGTGATCCCACGCAGATCGAGAATGCACTCGTGCGCAACTAGACCGTTTTCGCCGGTGTAGAGCACAGGGAAGTAGTCACCCAGTCGACGTGCGATGTAGTTCGCGTTCAAAATAGCAACTTGCGTCGCGCGCTTAAGTCCGTGAGCGCCCATCAGCCGCACATATGCCCACGGAATCTGCAACACACCCGCGCTGCCCCATGGTGCGCCTGACACCGGCCCGATGCCGCCATCTGCGTAACCACGACCGACCGGACCGCACTCCGGATGCACCGGATGCGACGGCAAAAATGGAGCGAGGTGCGCCCGCACACCCACAGGTCCGACTCCGGGGCCGCCGCCACCATGTGGGATGCAGAAGGTCTTGTGCAGGTTCAGATGGGATACGTCTGCACCAAATTTGCCGGGTTGAGCAAGTCCGACGAGGGCATTGAGATTGGCGCCATCGACATACACCTGACCGCCAGCGTCATGAACCATCGCGCAGATGTCCGTGACCGCAGTCTCGAACACACCATGAGTTGAGGGGTAGGTGATCATCAATGCGGCCAGCCGGTCGGCGTGCTCGTGGATCTTGGCCTTCAAGTCATCAACATCGACATTGCCCATCGCATCGCAGGACACCACAACGACCTGCATGCCGACCATGACAGCACTCGCCGCGTTGGTGCCATGCGCAGAACTGGGAATCAGACACACAACGCGATGCTTGTCACCCCGGGATTTGTGATAGGCCGCTATCGCGAGAAGTCCGGCGAACTCCCCCTGCGAACCAGCATTGGGCTGCACGGACACTGCGTCGTATCCGGTGACTTCGGCGAGCCAGCCTTCGAGGTCAGCGATCAACTCGAGGTAGCCCTGTGCCTGATCAAGCGGCGCGAACGGATGCATATCAGCAAACTCTGGCCACGTGACCGCCGCCATCTCCGTGGTGGCATTGAGTTTCATCGTGCATGAGCCGAGCGGGATCATCGCACGGTCTAGCGCAATGTCTCGATCCGAGAGCTTGCGCAAATAGCGGAGCATCGCAGTCTCGCTTTGATGCGCAGAGAACACTGGGTGTGTGAGGTAGAGCGAGGTGCGTTCTAGGTCTGCCGGGATGCTGGACTCCGCAGAATCCGGCAAGTGCACCCGATCACCCATCTCGCACGCAGCCATTGCATCCAGCACGAGTTGCAGATGAGCGTCCTGGGTGACCTCATCGCACGAAATGCTGACGTGATGGGCATCAAGTTTGCGGATGTTGACGTCTCGCTCATGCGCAGCCCGCATCAAAGCGTCCACCGACTTCGCGCAACGAATAACAACAGTGTCGAAGAAGTACAAGTGGACTACTTCGGCGCCCATCGCCCGAGCTGCTGCGGCAAACCGTGAAGCTTGATCATTAATGCGCTCAGCGATCTCTCGGAGACCCACCGGGCCGTGGTAGACCGCATAACTCGATGCAACAACAGCGAGAAGCACCTGAGCCGTGCAAATATTGCTCGTCGCCTTCTCCCGCCGAATGTGCTGCTCGCGAGTCTGAAGAGCCAGCCGCATGGCCGGCTTGCCATCTGCATCCACGCTTACGCCCACGAGGCGACCGGGCATCGAACGCTCTAGTCCACTACGAACGCTCATGAATCCAGCGTGTGGACCACCAAAACCAAACGGCACGCCAAATCGCTGGGCGGAGCCGACCACAACGTCAGCGCCCCACTCCCCAGGTGGCGTGAGCATGGTGAGGGCCAAAAGATCAGTAGTGACCGCAACACCCACGCCACGTTCATGGGCAGTTGCAACCAAGCTCGATAGATCCCGGATACATCCGGAAGATCCGGGGTAGGACAGCAAAACACCGAACGCATCCACGTCAGGCAGCGCCGCATCGGCGTCGAACTCGATGAGTTGAATGTCGACAGGCAAAGCGCGCGTGCGCAACACGGCGAGTGTTTGCGGGTGCGTATCTGAATCAACCAGGAAGGTGCGCGAGTCACCCTTATGCGTTCGCAAGAGAACAGTCATCGCCTCGGCTGCTGCAGTGGGCTCATCCAGCAATGAACTCCCAGCGATCGGTAGACCCGTCAGATCTTCGACCAGCGTTTGGAAGTTCAAGAGCGCTTCAAGTCGGCCTTGTGAAATCTCTGGTTGATACGGCGTGTACGCGGTGTACCACGCGGGACTCTCCAACACGTTGCGCTGGATGACGGGTGGAAGCACACAACCGTAATAGCCCTGACCAATCAGACTGTGCAACACCGTGTTGCGTCGAGCCAACCCACGCAGAGCCGTGAGAACACTTGATTCATCTAGCGCGGGTGGGAGATCAAGATCCTCGAGCATCCGAATTGATGCGGGAACGACCGCGGCAGACAAGTCGTCGAGTGATTCGTATCCGACATAGGACAGCATCGAATCCACCTGTTCGGTCCGAGGACCGATGTGGCGATGTGCGAACGGAGGAATGCGACCGGACATTCCATAAACACTACTTCAGGTCAGGCACCTGCGGCCGCGATGCGACGTGCGCGTCGCTGGGCCAACTCGTCGGATTCTGAGTGATCCTCAACACGCTCACTCGGCATGGTCGCGAGGCTGCCTTCGACCTCACGCCATACGCTACCCACGGCGATTCCAAAAACGCCCTGGCCACCACGTACGAGGTCGACCACATCTTCTGCACTGCGGCATTCGTAGATTGAGGCCCCGTCGCTCATCAAGGTGATCGACGCAAGATCATCGCTACCGCGGGCATCAAGGTGTGACACCGCGGCACGGATGTTGCTCAAGGACACTCCTGTGTCGAGAAGTCGCTTGACGATGCGCAGGATGAGGATGTCGCGGAAGCTATAGAGACGCTGTGAACCTGAGCCCGCTGCTGGCCGCACGCTCGGAACGAGGAGCGAGGTGCGCGCCCAATGGTCCAATTGGCGGTAAGTGATGCCCGCGGCCTCACAGGCAACAGTCCACCGGTAGCCGACATCTTCGGGAAGCGGAGTCGCCTCAAGCTCGGGGAACAGCGAGTCCTGCTTTGCCACATGCGACTCAACGTTCTCAGCCGATCGTGTTACATCCACCCACGCCTCCAGTTGTTACCTGTCACGTTAGAGAACACCAGCCCCACGCGTCAACGCGACTCGCGGGGAGTCTCTGGACCGAAGTCCTCCGGAGAGATCTGATCGAGGAATTCTCGGAAGCGTTCAACCTCGTCCTGCTCGTCCTCTGCGACCTCCACGGCGGCACTGTCCAAAACCGAGTCCGCTACGAGAATCGGCGACCCCGTGCGCAGGGCCAGAGCGATGCCGTCAGAGGGCCGGGCAGAGATCCGAGAACCTCGGTCCAAGACTATGTCTGCAAAGAACACGCCGTCACGCAATTCGGTGATCTGCACCTCGACCACCATGGCCTCTAGCGCGACGAGGACGTCGCGCAGGAGATCGTGGGTCAGAGGCCGAGCTGGGACAACCCCTTCATAGGCCAGTGCGATGGCGGACGCCTCAGGCTCGCCTATCCAGATGGGTAGGTAGCGTCCGCCCTCACGCTCACGGAGGATGACCACCGGTTGGGTCTGCGGTAACTCGAGCCGGACTCCGACCACATCCATCTGCCTCACGTGTCCACCCTAGTCGCTGTAGGAGCCAATCAGTCTTGGCTTAGGCCAGAGCGGATCAGCGCCTCATGTAGCGAGACGACTAAATCAAGGACAGCCATGCGAGCCTCAGCCTGCCGCTGGCGCCCATCGACACCCTTGCCATCGACACCGGCCAGCGCTTGGCGCACGAGTCCGACCTCGCGATCAGCAGCCACACGGGCGGATCGTAAATGCCGAGGCTCAATGCCGTATCCCCTCAAGGCAGCCACCACCTGGCACACCTCCGCGGCCGAGTCCTCAAAGCGCCCGTCTGGATCGGGGATAACCAGGCCAAAGGAAATGAGATCTGTCAGTGCTTTAGCGTCAATACCACTGCGCGACTGCAGGGTTGCTGCGCTGATGCGCTGTCCTTTGCGAATTGGCCTTTGAGCCCGCGCCGGAGATGAACTGCTGAGTGATGGAGACGAATTCAGGTGTTCCCGGATAACTCGCAGTGGCCAAAAGTTGTCACGCTGGAGCCGCAAAATTATTTGGAGTGTCTCCACATCGTCAGCAGAGTAGACGCGGTAGCCCGAACGTGTGCGTGACGGTGTGACAAGCCCCTCAGTCTCCAGGTAACGAATTTTGGACTCGCGCAGATCAGGAAACTCAGCGGAAAGTTCCGCAATGACCTGACCAATTGTGCGCTCTGCGGTCACGCGCTTGCCTCGCCACCGTCCCCGATCAGATACACGAAACGGTATTTACCGATCTGAACCTCATCGCCGTGCAAAAGTTGATGCAGGGTAACGCGGTGCCGATTGACGTAGGTTCCGTTGAGACTGTCTGAGTCACGGACGGTCCAACCGTATTCAACGCGTTCGAAGACTGCGTGACTGCGACTCACCGTGACGTCATCAAGAAAGAGTTCGGATTCGCGTGAACGCCCCGCGACGGCTCGCTGCCCGGATAAGGCGAACTGTGACCCCTCACCGGGACCTCGGCGTACGACGAGAACAGCAGCACCTACTGGGAGATTAGAGCCAGTCGTGTAGGCCGGCATGGCACCCGAAGAATGCATAGTGTCGCTACCCGTGCCGCCTTCGCGACCGAGATCTGACTCGATGAGCGGAGCTCCACAATGGCTGCAGAATAAGTCGGCTTCAGCGCCATCATGACCACAGCGCCCACATGGCCGGTTCATCACACACCGCCATCGAGGAACTGTGAGTATTCGATGGCGCTCAATAGGCCCGATGCTCCGTTGGCGAGACTGACTTCGACCATCCACCCTGCGTTGTAAGGGTCGGAGTTTACGGTCTCGGGAGCCGAATCAAGATCGGTGTTGACGCGGAGCACTACGCCGGAAACGGGCGAGTAAATATCGCTGACGCTCTTCGTGGACTCAACTTCACCGCACACATCTCCAGCGCTGAGAGAGGTCCCCACCTTAGGAAGGCTGACAAACACGATGTCGCCGAGAGACTCCTGAGCAAAATGGGTAATGCCGAACGAGGCGATCTCTCCCTCGACTCGAACCCATTCGTGTTCGGTTGAGTACTTAAGGTCCTCGGGGACCATGTCGACACCTCCTGCTCCGAGTAGGCCTAAACCTACCCAGCCGAACTGACATTGGGCAATGCGGGCACCTGGACGCTGTCTTTGCGATCGATCGTGATCGAACCCCCGCCTGCCCGAATGGTCTCGGCTATGCCGCCGGGGATCTGAAGGGCCGTCGCGATGGTCTGTGGTTCCCCCACCGCAATGACGATCAATGGCAGGCTCACCTTGGTACCCGAAATCGAGATCGCGTCTCCGTCATCTCCCACCCACGATGAGGCGACCATGCGCACTCCCCCCACTGCGATGGCCTCTGCACCCGCGTCGCGCAGTTCCTGAATCATGTTCAAGACCAGCGCCGCAGCCAGACCCCGTTGTCCAGCCGCGATCGTGAGCGTCACACCAGCTCCACTCACCGGGGTGACCCCCGACAAGATCTCCAGACCACTGACCCGGCGCTGTGCTTCCACAAGTGCCTGTCCATCTGACCCGGCGAGGATGCGCTCCTGCGCAACTTCGAGTCGACGAGCTTCAACTTCTAGACGATCCCGACGGCTGGTCAAATCATCGAGGACTTGGACCAAGTCTTCGTTGCGAGCGCCTTGCAGCGGGGATCCCTGCGATTGACCGCGGATGGCCATCACTCCTAATACTCCCAATGCGACGAAAAGCAGCCCGATGAGCGCTTGAGTGCGAGTCGGCCGTAAAGCAAGACGATGCCAGAGGGAGTTGTTCATGCCTTGAAAAATTTCCGTCTAATTGCCGCTGCGTTAGCGAAGATACGCATAGCCAGAACGATGATGACGCCTGTCGAAATTTGAGCACCCACACCGAGTTGATCACCAAGGAAAACCAATAGACCAGCGATGACAATGTTGGACAAAAACGACACAATGAACACGCGGTCGATGAACGTACCGTCGGTAAGGGCGCGGAACGCTCCTACGACCGCATCGAGGGCGGCGACAACTGCGATCGGCAGGTACGGCTGAAGCCAAATCGGAACATCAGGATGCAAGAAGATGCCCAGTACAACGCCGATCGCTAACCCGATAACGGCAATCATGAAGTCTCCTGTCCAGAAAGTGCGAGATGGGGAAGTTCGGCTGCGGAGGCAGGCATGTGAACTTGCGAAGTGTCAAGAGACCATTCGATGCCGTACTGCTGTTGCAACGAGCGCAGAGTTGCACCTTCGGGACTATCCGTAAAACGGGAAGCCAAATCATCTGGACCTAAAGCTGTGATCACATACGGCATAGCCAACGGCCGATAGTCGACGAGTATCGCTTCACCCGCAGATCGGATGGCGGTAGTACTCGTCATACGAATCCCGTTGATCGCGATCGCCGTTGCGCCCACCGACCACAGTGAGTTGGTCACGCCTTGTAGGTCGCGGTCCAGGACTCGACCGAGCCCACCAGTCCCAGGCTTGTCGGCGATGGAGAGGACAACGCCCGGAGCGGTGATGGGCGTATAGCCAGCGGCAAACTGCGCTGACGCTAAGCGATCGGCAAGGAGTCGGCCTTCTGGGGAATTGGGGAGTACCGCCGAAGAGAGCTGAGAAACCTCCGCTTCACGCGCGGAGATCTCGGTATCGATCCTTGCATTCTCTGATTCGGCAACGAGGATCCGGTCGAGTAGATCTTGCCGTTGTGCGGAAGTAGTGGATTGCTGGGCCCGAACAGTGACCAATGCTGTTGCCAGAATGAACCCGACAAGTCCTACCACCAGCACAAGACCGACTGCTGATCGTGGAATACGCATCGGACGAGCCTGGTGTTGGGAGGTGGTACGTGTCCCGTAGTCCGAGCGCACCGCGTCATCAAAGAGGGTAGTGAGCAGCGACATGGTGCGCGGCTCATTGCGGGCGACGGTCACGGCACTATGACATCACGCCTAGGCAGGTAGGCGCTCAACGAGAGGCCCGGAGTTTGGATCGAATGGCGCCGATGTACTCCAGACCGACCCACCAGTACAGGAAGGTGCCCCACAAGATGAGCCCCCAGCCCAGTATCCGAGAGACATCAGCGCTTGCCCAATCGGTCGCACTAGCGAGTAAAAATGGGAAGCCCCAAAAAAGTAGGAAGGTCGCGGTTTTGCCTAAGAACGTGACCGGAATCCCGGTGACCCCGTGACGTTTGAGGACTACGAGAAACACCCCCACGACAAGATCACGCGTAAGCAGGAGTGCGAGAAGCCACCACGGGATGATCGATTGGATCGCCATCGCAATCAAGGTGGCGGCAATGTAGAGGCGGTCAGCCACGGGATCTAGTACTTCCCCAAGTCGGGATACTTGACCGGTAGCACGAGCCACAACACCGTCGAGATAGTCCGAGACACCAGCGGCGATCAAGACACCGAGTGCCCAGCCATTTTGGTTCGTGAGGATTAGCCAGATGAGAACCGGCAGCGCCAGCAGACGCACCCCACTGATGGCATTAGGAATTGTGTAAATGCGATACGTGGTCATGTGCTCTTCCGGCGTGGGCGCTTGGGGTCTCGGATGACGAAGAACAACGCCGCCGCAAAACAAGCCCCGGCCAACAGCGAGAAGAGCAGCACGTAGGTGCGCGCATGCGACGCGGTGAATTGGACAGACAGATCTGCAATGACAGGCGAATCGCCATCAAGGCGAACTAGCACCATCGCTCCGTCGCTCCCCGAGACGGGTATCCGAACGACACGACCGGTACCCGACGCTGTCCATTGGCGGGTCTCAGGTGCGGCGGGTGCGCCCTGCCCAGGGACGGGGAAAATCTTCCACGTGCCATCGCCTGTTGGTCTGGCTGCCGCGTACGACGAACCAATCAGGTAGCCGCGAGCATCATCAAGTGCGTCCTCGCCATAAAAGATTTCGCCTGGGCTCACGGACTGAGCGCGAATTTCGGCTTCGCCCCACCATTCCACCAAGGGGACTGCCACATCCACGCTGACGCCTGCCGCCTCCATGAGCAAGGAGTGCGAACCTTCTCCACCGTTGACTCGCCCAAGGTCAGCGACGATCGGACCATTTCGAAGATAGATCCAGCCGGTTATCGCAGAAGTTGTCGCGAACGCGCCCACGAGAACCGCCACGATGAGCAGACTCCGCGCAACCGCAGGCTTGCGCAGGAGACTCCTAGTCGCGGCCATGTCTCCATCATGCCGGACAACGCGGTCGGCCTGCTCTAGTCACGGGCGAGTGTCACGATGCCCAGGCACATTTCATCGGTAGTGCCCTCGCCCCATGTGATGTATCTGGGCTCGATGCCCGCAAGCGCGGGGAGTTTGTCGCGGAGGCTCGTGTCATGTGTGCATGTCACGCGTAGCACGTCTCCTTGCTTGACGTGAAGAGGCTCCGCGAGGAATTTGGCCCCCTGCTGATCGAAGTCATAGGCGGGTACATCCAGGATCCGACGTTCAGCAGAAGTTCCCGGATTGAGATCAATCACGATCGATTTTCCCAGAAGATGCATGTGACCAGCGGTTGCATAAACAGTCGCGTCGTAGGGCACCTTGTGATCACAGTTCTGCGTGGCGCCGCCTTGAGGATTGGTGAGATCCCCACCGCAAATGAGCTGGAGTCCCCAAATGGTGCGCATGGACTCACCCCCAAAGCGAGCAATCGTGTCCTTGACCGAAGCATCTCGATCGCATAGCGGACCCGACTCACTGCTACGACAGGGCAGCTCAACCGGTGCGGGCAGGAGCATCGTGTCCAGCGCTCGCATTCCGGAGGTTGCGGCGACGGTACGAAACTCGAGTGAGGTCTGGTCTAGGCCATCTCCAGCGCGCAAGTTGTAGTGCACCTGCAGAACCACTTGCTCTCCAGGAGACAAGGCGACTCCGGTGCCTTCGGGGTACCTGATCTCTCTTCCGCCCGGTGCCCACGCGGCTAGCCAAGGGGCGCTATTTATTGACCCAATGTCGGCATTGCCCTGCGCTGGCAACTGAGGCCCACCAAAACAGCCCCAGCCGTCTTGGGAGTCTTCTGCGTCCTTCGCTTTCGCCGCTGGGACTTGACTGGGCTCCACCCGATAGGCGATCGCATGGTGTACGACATCTGGATTGCCCGGCACGAAGCGGACACCCGTAATGAAACTTTCGGTCGTGACTCCTGGATCGAGGAGGAAGCAGCGGTAGTCATCCTTTGCGCCATTTGTCGCGATGGGCTGATAGGGCTGCGCGAGTCCAAGGGTGAGCATTACTTCACCGGTGCCCATCGGTGAAGGCGGCGCGATGCTGTCGTCGTGGCCGTGGCCTGATGACGACACCACGGGCAGCGAGGGCGCGGTTGCAGACGTCGTTGTGCACGCCGACAGCACACCACCTAGGAGGGCCGCACCGACCAGGACTGCTGCTCCCTCTCTGCGCATGCACAAATTCTACGCGTGTGAGAGTGGAAATTGGTGCCTAAGTGTTCCAAGACATGATTACGTGCTGGTCCCGCTCAAACCCCAACCCGCTTAGGGCGCCAGCTTCGAGCGCGAAGAGCCGCCCAGCCACCGCGGGGAGTCCCAACCAAGTGGCGGTCAAAATTCGTAAAAAGTGTCCGTGTGCAACGAGCGCGACGGATTCACCATTGGCCAAAATCGGCTGACAACGCCGAATCACGCGAAGCGCACGGATCGCAACATCCTCCGGCTGCTCTCCTGGGGTTGCCCCTGCCGGGACCGGGTGATCCCACACCACCCACGTGGGGTCCTGCAGGTCCACGCGAATGTCAGCTGTCGTCCGGCCTTCCCACGCGCCGTAATCCCACTCCAGTAGATCTGGATCATCTTGCGGATCCAGACCTGCAAGATGAGCAGTCTCTTTCGCTCGACTGAGGGGGCTGGTCAGTACGAGCCCGAAAGCACGCGACGACAGTCGCGGGGCAAGGGCGCTAGCACGTTCACGACCGTTGTCCGTTAGTGGAATGTCTGTGAGGCCAGTGTGCTGACCAGATTTACTCCACGGCGTCTCGCCGTGGCGAATGAGCACAATGGTGGGAGTCATATCGCTTCACCTCTCGAGTGCAGAGTAGACGAAATGGCGTACATGGCGACGGCACTTGCAGCAGCGACGTTTAATGAATCCACGTCGTTGTACATCGGTATGCGCACCAAACGAGAACAAGCCTGCAGAGCAACGTCAGAGAGCCCTTCCCCTTCAGTGCCCACAACAACAGCAATTCGAGGGTGTTCCATCGCTACGGCGTGAGCAAGAGTCGTCGCCTCACTGCGGGGGGTGAGTCCCCACACGTCAAACCCTGCGGAAACGAGTTGCCCAAGGGCTGCTGGCCAATGCTCGGCGCGCGCCCACGGCATCCCGAGTGTCGCGCCCATTGACGTTTTGATCGCGCGACGATACAGCGGGTCCGCACATCGTGGAGACACGATAATCGCATCGACTCCCAGTCCTGACCCCGATCGAAATGCTGCTCCCACGTTTGCATGATCGACCAGATCCTCCAACACGAGGACAACTCGAGCTTCGGAGATTACGTCCATCACTGTCAGTGCCGTCGGCCGTCTGAAGATCGCTAACGCTCCCCGGTGCACATGGAAACCGGTCGTCGCGCGCAGAATCGATTCATCTGCGACATACATGGGCGTGGACTCGGGGAGGCCGAGATTGCTGATCTCATCGATCCATTTCGCGATACACAATGTGGACACCACAGCGTGCCCAGCAGCGATGGCGCGAGCGATTACTGAAGAGCCCTCCGCCACATAGAAACCCTCCACTCCCTCCCGTCGAAGGCGAGCGTCCATATCGGTCATACCGGAATAGTGCGTTAGTCGAATATCGTCCGAATGCTCAATCTGCTCGATCATGTGGTGACCAAGAGCACTACGGATGCAACAACTCCCACAGCTACGACAGCCCACCGCAGCAGGCCACTGGACATGTGCTGCGCGAGTTTGGCACCCACCACCCCACCAATAATCGCCAGCGGCATCACAACGGCGACATCCGGCCAGTAGACGCGCCCAGCGATGATGAATACCAACGCGGCCGTGACATTACCGACGCCCGCGAGGACATTCTTTGCTGCATTTGCCGCCTGGGTGTCACTGTCGTAGAACGCGCCGAGAATCGCCATGTAGATCACACCTTGTCCAGCACCGAAATATCCGGCGTAGATACTGCAGACTCCGACGGACGTGTTCAATGCAACTGGGCGTTGGTTGTTGGCAGACAGGACTCTCATTCGACGGCGGAGCAGTGGTTGGAACGCGACAAGGAGTGCTGCACTAAGAATGAGCCACGGTACGAGGAGAACAAACACCCGTTCGGGGAAACTCAACACAAGAAGAACTCCCCCGGCTGAACCGATAACGGCGAAGATAAACGCGGGGGCAAGCTGCTTCCAACGGCCACGCAGGTAACTACGGTAAGTCCACGCTGCCGCAAAATTGCCAAGACAAAGACCAGTTGTGTTGGTCCCGTTGGCGGAGATGGGAGACAGCCCTGCGGCGAGGAGCATGGGATACACCAGAAGCGTGCCCGACCCCACAACTGCGTTGATGAGCCCGCCCATAAAACCAGCGAGGGCAAGAAGGGCGATCGTGCCGATGTCCATAAGGTTGAGTCGCCCTAACTGCTCACGATGCCACGAGCGGACCAGCGACCCTGACTGTTCGTGACAGAGATACCGATCCCGTACGTGCGCGTCAACAACTCGGACGTCAGCACCTCCGCAATCGGACCTATCGCAACCGCCCGTCCGCGCGCCAACACCAAACAGTGAGTGAATCCGCGCGGAATTTCCTCGACATGGTGAGTGACCAGCACCATGGCTGGCCCGTACAGATCACCCGCAAGGTCACCGAGTCGTCCAATGAGATCCTCGCGCGCACCCAAATCCAGCCCCGCAGCCGGTTCATCGAGAACGAGCAGTTCGGGGTCCGGCATGAGGGCGCGGGCAATTTGCACCCTTTTCCGTTCCCCTTCCGACAAGGTACCGAATGTTCGCGCAGCAAGATCGGAGATGCCCATCTGAATGAGTAGGGCGTGGGCGCGATGCAGATCGGCTGGCGCATAGGCCTCGCGCCACCTACCAGTCACTGCCCATGCCGCCGTAACAACACAGTCCAGAACTGATTCATGCGGCGGAATGGCCTCTGCCAAGACGGCACTCGATAACCCGATTCGGTGGCGAAGTTCTCCCATGTCTGTGAAGCCGAGAACCTCCTCCAGCACCGACACGGTGCCTGAGGTGGGATGCGTTCGACCCGCCGCGATGTGTACGAGTGTCGTTTTACCAGCCCCATTCGGCCCGATAACAACCCAGCGTTCACCATCACGAATGGTCCAGGAGATGCCGTCAAGGAGCGTGGTGCCGTCGCGTCGGACGGTCACCGCATCCATTGCCAATACCTCGCTCACGACGACGACCCTAGTGAACTCAGGTAACGTGCCGGTTCGTGACACTCCCACCCCTGGCCGGTCCCCTCGTGGCATGGGTCACGGCCATGCAGTTGGGAATTGCGGATCAAGAGCAGGCCATGAGAGCTCTCGGCGACGATTTTCAAGGTGTGCTCTGGTTCACCGGGGACCTCCTCCCGCCCGACATTGCCCTTGCGCAGTTGGCAAGTGGCTCTACCTGTGGGCTTGCTCTCCCCATCCCTGGCGACCTTGGGTGGTTGCCACCTGAGGCTCTCGTCTCTGGCGAAGCGCTCATGGCTTTCACAGCAGACAGCACGCTCGTCATCACTCCACCGGGGCCCGGTGAACGCTGGTGGCGATGTCTGGCTCACCCATTGGACCCACGCCCGCAACCGGTACAACTGTCCTTCGCGCGCCGCGAACTTAGCTCAGCAATTCGAGGAGCTGCGGAAGCCTTAGAGCAACTGGGCCTCCAACGCGGAGACCCCCGACTCGACTCACATCTCGCAGAAATTGACTCACGCTTAGCGCGGCAAATTCTCCCTCGCCACATCGGTGCTGTCGCCACTCGCGTGATCGCACAGGCAACCACGGTCTTGGCGTTGACGACTCTGGGCGTGCTGAGTGACGGCGCCAGTGTGACGGCACTCGAGGCAAGCAAACGGCTAGCCCCCCTTCGAGAAGTTTCCCGCGCGGCGCGAGCGGCTCTCGTGTCCGCCTATTCCAATCCCGGTACGGTGGACCGGTGAACAGCGCCGCTGAGACCCTCCTCATCACGCTCAGCGGTGAGGATCGTCCCGGAGTCACAGCCGCCGTATTCGCGGCTCTTTCCGCGCACGACGCAGAGGTGCTCGATATTGAGCAGATTGTCGCGCGGGGACACCTCACTCTCGCGGTTCTCTTGGATGTCACTCGGTGTGACTTGGCGGCGATTCGAGCGAGCATGGCCGACGTAGGAGCCGACACGGGCTTGGACGTGCGCACAGTGGTCGGAGCGCCCGAGCGCAGCAATGACGCAGCTGGGCGGCTCACAGTGACCGTTTTAGGTTCGCCATTACGACCCGACGCCATGGCCGCCATCGCGCGCAGAGTCGCCGAGCACGACGTCAACATCGACCGCATCCGACGCATCGCGGCATACCCAGTGACGGCAATCGTCTTCGAGGGCACCGGACTACGCGTGGAAGAATTGCGCGCAGTGCTGGCTGCGCAGGCTGCTGATCTGGGCGTCGATATTGCGGTGCAGCGTGGTGGAGCGATGAAGCGTGGACAACTACTCGTTGTTATGGATGTGGATTCAACCTTGATTCAAGACGAGGTCATTGATCTCCTGGCCCGAGCCGCTGGTGTCGAGGATCAAGTTGCAGCAATAACCGAATCGGCCATGCGCGGCGAAATTGACTTCACCGAGTCCCTAACTCAGCGGGTTTCTGCTTTGGCAGGGCTTCCTGCATCCGTAATTGATGAGGTCCGAAAGCAGGTTCGACTATCACCGGGCGCGAGAACGCTTTGTCGAACGCTGCGCAATTTTGGCTTTCGTGTCTGCCTAGTCTCGGGGGGCTTTGACGCAGTAATCCGCCCGATCGCGGAGGAACTCGGCATAGATGAGTTGCGCGCTAATCACCTAGAAATTGTTGATGGCCGTCTCACCGGCAAAGTGGTGGGAGAAATCATTGATCGAGCTGGGAAGCGCCGGGCCCTCGAGGAGTTCGCAGCGCATTTCGCAATCCCGATGTCTCGCACAGTTGCCATCGGCGATGGCGCTAATGACCTCGACATGCTTGCGGCTGCAGGCCTCGGCGTTGCATTTAACGCCAAACCTGCGGTGCGATCCGCCGCGCATGCTGCGGTGAACGTGCCGTACCTAGACTCGGTTCTCTACCTACTGGGCATCACTCGCGACGAGGTTGAAGCCGTCCAGTAATCAGCCGCGTGGCACAACAAACTCCAGCAGCTCAGCACTACCTTCGGCCAGTTGCGGCCACTCCCCACTAAACGAGAGCCGTGCCACCGCAGAGGTGGGGAACTTTTCCTGCATCGCCGGTAGGGAGTTCACCGAAAGCCTCGTGGCCAAATCCTCAAGGCCTGGGTTGTGGCCGATGAGAAGTGTGCGCTGCGCTTCACCACTCACGCGAGCAACCGCGAGGAGCTCGCGCCAGTCAGCCTCGTAGATGTCATCGGTGAATTCGCAAATCAGTTCGGTCTCCACGTGGGATGAGGCGATTTCCCACGTCTCACGGGTTCGTGTGGATGTGGATACAACAACGCGATCAATCGTGCCCGCCTTGGCGCTCAGCCATACCCCGAGTGCATGAGCGTCACGACGACCTCGTTGCAGGAGTGGCCGTTCATGATCGTCGAGACCCACTGGCCAATCAGACTTGGCGTGTCGAGCCAGGAGTAACTCAGGCATCAAGCACCTTGCGAGTGGAAGCCACCGTCTACGTGGATCATTTCGCCCGTGGTGGCTGGGAACCAATCGGACATCAAGGCCACGCAGGCTTGTGCGGTGGCCGTGGGATCGGTCAAATTCCAGCCCAACGGAGCACGCTCGGTCCACATGTCCTCGAATGCTTCAAAGCCCGGGATGCTCTTAGCCGCCATTGTCCGCAGGGGCCCGGCTGCCACGAGATTGACGCGAATACCGCGGGGCCCTAGATCGCGTGCCAGATAGCGGGAGGTGGACTCAAGCGCCGCCTTTGCCACACCCATCCAGTCGTACTTCGGCCACGCCTGGGTAGCATCGAAATCCAGCCCCACAATTGACCCGCCCGACGACATCATCGGGACGGCAGCCATGGCCAACGCTTTCAGGGAGTAGGCAGATACGTGTACGGCGGTGGCAACATCCGGCCACGGAGTGTCGAGGAATCCCCCGCCCAGCGCACTAGCGGGTGCGAACCCGATCGAGTGTAGAACTCCATCAAGTCCGTCGACGTGCTCGCGGACACGCGACTCAAGCATGGCCAGATCTTCTTCTGAAGTGACATCGAGTTCGACCACCGGCGCAGACACGGGAAGACGCCCCGCGGTACGCCGTGTCAACGACATTGCCCGGCCGAAGGAAGTCAGCACCACCTGGGCACCTTGCTCCTGGGCGATTCGCGCGACGCTGAAGGCGATCGACTCATCGGTCAATACACCCGTGACGAGAACACGCCGACCCTCAAGAATTCCCACGAACAATTCCCCTTCTCTCTAGTGCCCCATGCCAAGACCACCATCAACCGGCACGATCGCACCGGTGATGTAGGAAGCCTCCGCGCTAGCGAGAAACACGATGGATCCCGCCACTTCATCAGCCGTTGCATAGCGCCCTAGCGGCACTTGCGACAAAATCTCCTGCTTACGATCCTCGGGGAGCCCCTCAGTCATCTCGGTATCCACGAAGCCGGGAGCTATTACGTTGACGGTGATGCTTCGTGAACCGACTTCGCGAGCCAACGAACGGGCTACGCCCACGAGTCCTGCCTTTGCGGCCGCGTAATTCACCTGCCCCGCAGAACCCATCCCCCACACCACACTGGAGACAAGGACGATTCGGCCCTTCTTTGCCTTGAGCATCCCGCGCAATGAGCGACGAGCGCATCGAATGACGCCCACCAGATTTGTTTGGAGGACAGCATCAATGTCGTCATCACTCATCCGCATAAGGAGCGTGTCGCGAGTGATACCCGCGTTGGCCACCAAAACTTCTACGGGTCCATGCTCGGATTCAATGACGTCGAAGGCCGCCTCGACTGATGCCGTATTAGTCACGTCCATGGAGACCGCAGGTAGGCCGTCGGGGGAATCGCCACTGCGCGAAGCCACGATTACTGTGTCGCCGGCATCTCGAAATGCGAGAGCTGTGGCACGACCGATTCCACGGCTGCCACCCGTGACTAAGACAACTCTTCCCACGGTCCACCTCCTAGGTCGACGCTATCGCGTCAGCGAGGCAACAACGGCTCTGCCCCGCCGAGTGTCACGATGTAGCCATGGCCGACGAGAAGATCACCAGCGGGCGCGCTTTCGACCGATTCATTAGCTTCAGCGATTCAGTCACCGCTGTTGCGATCACTTTGCTGGCCCTATCTCTCGTGAACATCGCCGCACCACAAGGTGAGCAGTCTGTGTGGGATGTCATCACCCTGAATTCAGGGGCTATCTGGGCTTTCGCGATCACCTTCGCGGTGGTGGGCACCATGTGGAAGAGCCATGCACGAGTCTTCCAGTCCATCCAAGGCTATGACCATCCGATGTTCCTGCTCAATCTCGCGTGGCTGGCTCTCATCGTCTTGCTCCCATGGCCCGCATCTTTGTACGGAACGAGCGGCAACTCCGTACACCAGAACGGAGCGCCCCTCTCAGGAGCTGGACTCTTCTACTGGCTGGTCCTGGCGGCGATCTCATTCCTACTTTCCGCCATGTCGATTCATGCCTCTCGGACGCCCGGTTTACGAGACGAAGCAGAAATGAAGGCACACCAAGGAGGGACAGTGCGAGGTGCTGCCGTCCGCGGGCTGGTCTTCACGGTTGCCTGCATCTTCATCGGCATTGCGAGCCTCTTCGCGCCGATAGTGGCGGAGTGGTTACCGCTGATCTTGGTGCCGATCGGGATATTTACGAACAGGTACCAGCGCGAGCAACTGCGAAGCACGTAGTCTCCTCCCATGTCTCACGAGATATCCGCCGAGTTTCTCTCACTTCCGCGTGAAGCATGTGCGAGCGCCGCTTTGCAGCGAGCGGGTGAGCTCGGGGCCGAATACGCCGACCTCCGAGTTGCTATGACTCGCTCTGCGACATTGCGACTGCGCGACACGATCGTCGAGGGGGCAACTGATGACGCGTCGACCGGCATGTCCGTGCGAGTTCTCTGGCAGGGCTGCTGGGGGTTTGCTGCCAGCGATGTCGTCAGCGTGGCCGAGGCCCTGAAACTCGCCGAGAAGGCTGTCGCTCTGGCTCGCATCAGCGCGCCGCTCGTCACCATCCGTGTCGAACTCGCCCCCGAACCTGTCCACAGTGGCACTTGGACGTCCATGCTCGAGATTGATCCGTTTGATGTACCCGCGGCCGAACGGGTGGCGTTGTTAGCCGACCGGAGCGCACTACTGCTTGCCGCGCCGGGAGTCAGCCACGCAGACGCCGGGCTGCAGTTCGTGCGAGAAAGCACATTTTTTGCAAGTGCTGCCGGGACGCGTACGACCCAACAACGCACCCGCATCGAAGCTGAGTGGTCCGCAACGCACGTATCCGACAGCGGCTTCGAGTCGATGGCCACGACTGCTCCCCCCGTTGCCCGCGGCTGGGAATACCTACTCGGACGTGGCGAAACTATTCGTGGTGCACGACCTTGGGACTGGAATAACGAGCTTGCGCAACTGCCATTGCACTTGGCCGAGAAAGTGGCTGCGCCCACAGTGGTGCCGGGTCTCACGACTCTTGTTATAGACCCTACTAATCTTTGGCTGACCATCCACGAGTCCGTGGGCCACGCGACGGAACTGGACCGCGCACTGGGGTATGAAGCCAACTACGCTGGCACGTCCTTCGCCACTCCGGAAAAACTTGGCACATTTCAGTACGGCTCACCCCTCATGCACATCGTCGGTGATCGCACGGCGGCTTACGGACTCGCAACTACCGGCTGGGACGACGAGGGGGTAAGCGCCCAAGACTGGGATCTCGTCCGAGACGGCGTTCTTGTCGGCTACCAGCTGGATAGAAGCATGGCTGGGGAGATGGGTATTTCGCGTTCGAATGGGTGCGCCTACGCAGACGCGGCAGAACACGTTGCGATTCAACGAATGCCCAATGTCTCGCTTATGCCGAGTGCAGATGACACTTCCCTTGACGATCTCATCGGCGGCGTTGACGATGGTCTCTACATCGTGGGCGATCGAAGTTGGTCGATAGACATGCAGCGCTACAACTTCCAATTCACCGGTCAACGATTCCACCGCATCACATCTGGCCGACTTGCCGGGCAAGTCAAGGACGTGGCCTATCAGTCACGTACCCCTGATTTCTGGGGATCCATGGTCGCCCTCGGTGGCCCCGCGACGTACCTCCTCGGGGGCGCGCTGAATTGTGGCAAAGGTCAACCCGGTCAGGTGGCTCCCGTCTCACATGGATGCCCAGTGACTGTCTTTGAAGGAGTAAATGTGCTCAACAGTGCAGCAGAGGCGGGTGCATGATGCGTGCGACACCCCAGGAACTCATTGAACGAGCCCTAGCTCTATCGACTCTTGACGGTTGTGCGGTGATAGTGAGAGATGTCAGCCGCGCGGATTTGCGCTGGGCTCGGACCACTCTCACTACGAATGGTGAATCCACAGCTCTCGACATTACGGTGATTGCATTTTCTCGAACCGGTACCGGTACCGCGACCGCCTCAATCGGTCGAGCCGCACCAGATCTGGCCGATCTGAACACCTTAGTAAGCGCGGCCGAGGCTGCGGCGCGCGAGGCGCCAGATGCGGACGACGCGTTCCCCTTCGTGACTGGTGGGGTCATCGATCCAACTTGGGACAACGCAGCTGAACCCACCTCGGGCGCAATCTTCGGATCCCTCGCTCAGCGATTGGGTGATGCATTCGCAAGCAACACTTCCATTGAGCACTTCGGATACGCCGAGCACGTATCAACAACAACGTGGCTGGGCACCAGCACCGGAATTCGACGGCGATTCGTCCAGCCTGAGGGCCGCCTCGAGATGACAGGCAAGTCAGATAGTCGTTCTCGCTCGAGCTGGTGGGGGGCCGCGACTACGGACTTCACCGATGTCAATCCAGCAGACGGTGCCGCATACCTAGAGAAGTCCCTTGGTTGGCAGGCAACGCGCGTCGAGGTCGCCCCTGGCCGCCACGACGCCATTCTCACTCCAAGTGCAGTCGGCGACTTAATGGTCGACCTGTGGTGGTCGGCGGCGGGTCGCGACGCCATGGAAGGACGCAGCGTCTTCAGTCAGCCCGGCGGAGGCACACGTATCGGAGAGCGAATCGGCATTCCTGGCGTCACACTTTGCAGCAATCCCTGCGAGCCCGGTATGCCCTCGGCAGACTTCATGGCCACCGGTACCACGTCATCCTTCGCGAGTGTCTTCGACAATGGAATGCCGCTACCTCGCGTGGACTGGATTATGGATGGGGTCCTCAGCAATCTGATCACGACCCGACAATTTGCCCATGAATCTGGGCTACCGCTGGCCGCGCCCGCTGACGTCGTACGTATGCAGGTCGACTCTGGCAGCGGCTCGTTGGAGGACCTAGTCGCACGCAGTTCACACGGTCTCCTCGTGACCTGCCTTTGGTACAACCGCCTGGTCGACCCCCAGACACTGCTACTCACGGGCCTGACCCGTGACGGCGTCTACGTGGTCCGCGATGGCGAGATCGTGGGAGCCGCAGGGAATTTCAGATTCAACGACTCCCCGGTCGCCATCCTGCAGCGCATCACAGATTCGACAACAACCGCCCGCACGATGCCCCGGGAATTCGGCGACTACGCAAATCGCGTGGCCATGCCGGCGCTGGCGGTGTCGGACTTCCATTTCAGTACCGCGAGTGAGGCGCTTTAGCACCTGCCCGGATGCGAGGTTGGGCGCGCCAACGTAGGGTGAGGCTATGGCAGTTGAGCCACAAGAGGTCTACACCGTGACAACGGCTCAGGTAGGCACGGCCCAAGAGCAAACCGGGCGTGTCGGCAGGTACCTGTTCTCCATGGGCATTCGCACCGCTTGTGTCCTAGCTGCGGTAATTATTCCGGGGTGGCCGCGCTGGCTGTTTCTGGTCGGTGCCGTGTTCTTGCCCTACATTGCCGTGGTTGTCGCTAATGCTGGCCGAGAGAAGATGTCCCGTGAGTCGATTCTCACTCCCGAATCCACCCACGCAGCACTCACCGCGGGACCAGAAACTCCTCAGCCGTAAGGTGGGGATGTGTTATCCCTCCTCCGCACTCCGCGCTGGATAAGTTTCACCGCACTTGTGATTGTGCTGATCGTTGCTTTTGGGTTGCTGAGCAGATGGCAATGGTCGCGTGCGGAGACTCACCGGATGGAGCGCATCGCTATTGATGAGCGAGCCAATATGCCTCCGGTTCCACTCGCAAGACTGATTCCACTCGGTACACAACTTCCCGGCGATCTCGAATGGCGCCAAGCGTCTGCGATCGGCACCTTCACTGGGCAGTCTGCCTTGGTCCGCAAACGCCCCCTAGATGGCCAGAATGGCTTCTGGGTAATGTCCGCGCTCCAACTCGCCGATGGAACATTCGTGTGGATAAACCGCGGTTGGACACAGGCGACAGGCGACGCACTCCGCACACCTACGGTGGCACCCGCACCCACCGGAACCGTGGAACTCATAGGCAGGTTGCGCCCGTCAGAGTCCGGCCCTAACCCACAACCAAAGGATCTCCCGGAAGGGCAAGTGACCGACGCAGACATGGCAATCCTGCCTTCTGTCTCTGGGCCCGCCAACGACCTCTATCTGGAGTTGGTGTCGTCAACGCCTGATGCACACGCCGGCTTGACCCTGCTGACGCCGCCAGAGATTGATGACAGCCGGAACATCTCCTACGCTGTCCAATGGCTCTTGTTCGCGGCGGTAGGGATCGTCGGCTGGTTCTTTTTTCTGCGTCGCGAGGCGCGCGCCGACGCGTCAGAGGAAGCTGATCAGCGGAACTGAGTGCTATAAAGATCTGAGTAAACACCTTGCGCCGCAAGCAGCTCTTCGTGAGTCCCAGACTCCACAACGCGACCCTCATCGATCACCAGAATCATATCTGCGTTGCGAACAGTGGATAGTCGGTGTGCGATGACCAAGGATGTCCGGCCCACTAGCGCAACCTCTAGGGCCTGTTGCACCGCATATTCACTCTCTGAATCCAGATGTGCCGTTGCCTCATCAAGTACAACGATGGCCGGGGACTTGAGTAGTAGTCGAGCTAGCGCCAGACGTTGTTTCTCTCCCCCAGAGAGTCGATGACCGCGATCTCCAACGACCGTATCTAGTCCGTCGGGGAGATTGCTGATGAGATCTTGTATCTGTGCTCCTTCGCATGCCGCGCGGATCTCGGCGTCAGTTGCCTCTGGCCGTGCGTATCGAAGATTTGCACGAATGGTGTCGTGGAACATGTGTGCGTCCTGAGTCACCATTCCGACGGCCGCGTGCACAGAGTCCAAAGTCAGATCCTTGATGTCCACCCCGCCGAGCTTGACGTGACCCGAAGTGGGGTCATACAACCGCGGAACGAGAGAGGTGATGGTGGTCTTGCCCGCACCTGACGGTCCTACTAGTGCCACCAACTGGCCTGGCTTGACGTGGAATGACACTCCACGCAAGACAGACTCATGGGCACGACTTGACTCCGGACGGGCAATTGACTCCAGCGACGCCAACGACACTTCTTCAGCCATGGGGTACCGGAAGGTCACGTCTGTGAACTCAATAGACAGTGGTCCGGATGGTGCCGGTATGGCATTCGGACTCTGCTCGATCAGTGGTTTCAGATCGAGAACCTCAAACACGCGCTCAAAACTCACCAATGCGGTCATCACATCAACTCGGACATTGGATAGCGCGGTCAGCGGGCCATACAGTTGGCCCAAAAGCGCCACGAGAGCTAAGAGTGTGCCAAGACTCAAGGTGCCCATCACGACAAAATTGCCGCCGACCCCATAGGTAACAGCCGTGGCCAAGGCAGCTACCAGGATCAATGCTGTAAAGAACCAGCGGTTTGCCATGGCGATCGAAATGCCGATGTCGCGAACGCGACTCGCTCTCCCCCGATAATTGGCATCCTCATCGTGGGGGCGGCCGAAGAGTTTGACGAGCAGAGCCCCCGCGACGTTGAAACGCTCTGTCATTTGGGTGCTCAACTCGGCGTTCAACTGCATTTGCTCACGCGTCATCGCCTGAAGTCGGCGCCCCATCCATCGCGCCGGGAGGAGGAACAGGGGCAGAAGAATGAGTGCGAGCAACGTGATTTGCCAAGACAAAATGAACATGGTGATGAGAACAATGGTCACGCTGATGAGGTTGCCGACAACACCGCCCAAAGTTGACGTAAACGCCTGCTGTGCGCCAATGACATCACTGTTTACGCGGGAGACCAATGCGCCAGTCTGTGCCCGAGTGAAGAAGGCAATTGACTGCTTCTGGACATGCGAAAAGACTTCGGTCCGAAGATCGTAGATCAGGCCCTCGCCAATACGAGAGGAGAACCAGCGAGCAATCACGCCTGCACCTGCATCTGCGATGGCGAGAACCGCGACAAGGACGGCACCAATCGTGACGACTCGGGCGTTTCCAGCGCTGATGCCCGAATCCACGATCCATTGGAAGAGGAGCGGTTGCCCCACAGTGAGCAGGGACACCGCAACCAGCGTTATCAAAAACAGAATGACAATGCCCCGATACGGCCGGGCATACTTGAAGACACGTTTCACCACGGCTCGGCCGACCTTGCGGCGCTTGAGAGACGAGTCACGCGTCAAGGCTCGGTAGGCAGCCCAATCATGAGACATTTAGTGATCCGATGCAGAGAGAAGGGCCCGAAGTCGCTTAGCCTGCGCCAGTCGCTCCGCTGAATGCTGGGTAATCGGATCAACCGTTTGCGCGTTGAGCAGGAGCGGCTTGAGTTCCAGTGCTGCTCCATGAGTCGCACGGATGGCCTCAATCAGCAGTTGACCGGTGGCCGCAAGCTCGCCGGACGGGACCGAGGTCACCGCTAGACCACGTTGCACTGCCTCGACTGCGCCCATGGATCGTCCGGTGAGACACATTTCGAGAGCTTGGCTGTAGCCCATTGCGCGCACAAGCGTGTGCGTGCCCGTCAGATCCGGGATCAATCCGAGCTGGGCTTCCTTCATCGACAGATCCACGTCGTCAGCCACGATCATGAGATCTGCGGCGAGTGCAAGTTGGAACCCGGCACCTACAGCGTGTCCTTGAACGAGCGCGATCGTGATGGGTCGGATCTCACGCCACATGCGAAACCCGTCCTGAAATGCGGCTATTGCGGAGTCCAGAACGTCATCGGGTTGACGAGCGAGGTGAGCGAGTGATTGCTGTCCAGGAATGCCTTCGGGAGTGAACATTCGACGATCAAGTCCGGCGCTAAAGGAAGACCCGGCACCAGTGATCAGGACGGCGACGACGTCGGCAGGAATAGATTCGGCGATCTTGGTGAGTGCCAGCCACGTGGCGGGAGTCTGCGGATTGCGCCGTTGTGGGTCGTTGAGAGTAATGGTGACCACATCGGCCGTCCGTGAGACCGCGAGACCGCAATCTTCTGGAAGGGCAGTGTCCATGGGTCTTACGCTAACTCAACAAGGTCTAGGTAGTCGTGACCCCAGAGATCTTCGTCGCCGTCAGGAAGCAGCAGTACTCGCTCAGGCTCTAGAGCTCGTACCGCTCCCTCATCGTGCGTCACCAGGACAACTGCGCCCTCGTAACCGCGCAAGGCGCCGAGTACCTCCTCTCGACTTGCTGGATCGAGGTTATTTGTGGGTTCGTCCAGCAGCAAAACATTGGCACTACTCACCACGAGCATGGCCAATGCAAGTCGAGTCTTCTCACCACCAGAGAGAACACCGGCCGGCTTAACAACCGAATCACCCGAGAATAGAAACGACCCCAGCACGCGACGTGCTTCCAATTCGCCAATATCCGGCGAGCTACTCAACATGTTCGAGAGGACACTCGCCTCTGGGTCGAGGGTTTCGTGCTCCTGTGCGTAATAGCCAATTCGTGCCCCGTGTCCGAGGATGCGCTCCCCCGTATCAGGCGCATCCACATCAGCAAGCATTCGAAGGAGAGTGGTTTTGCCAGCTCCATTGAGCCCGAGAACAACTACGCGCGAGCCCTTGTCGATGGCCAGATCCACATCGGTGAACACTTCCTGTGATCCATAGGACTTAGATAGTCCCTTTGCCATCAATGGAGTCTTGCCGCAAGGAGCCGGGGACGGAAAGCGTAGGCGCGCCACTTTATCGCTGCGTCGTTCAGCCTCTAGACCCGTGACCAGCCGGTCAGCGCGCTTGAGCATTGACTGAGCCGCTTTTGCTTTTGTCGCCTTGGCACGCATGCGTTCAGCTTGCTCGCGCAAGGTGCTGGCCTGACGTTCGGCGTTTGAGCGCTCGCGCTTGCGTCGTCGTTCATCCACTTCACGTTGCTGCAGGTACGCCTTCCAACCCATGGAATATGCGTCGAGTTCCTGCCGGGTAGCGTCCAGATGAATGACCCGGTTCACAGTTGCGTCAAGGAGTTCGGTGTCGTGACTGATGACGATGAATCCACCCTTATAGGCACCGAGGAATCGTCTCAACCAGCCAATTGAGTCAGCATCAAGGTGGTTAGTCGGCTCATCCAACAAGAGCACGTCTGCGCCGCTGAAGAGAATTCGGGCGAGCTCGACTCGTCGACGTTGGCCGCCAGACAGAGTGCCTAGGGGCTGCCCGAGAACCCGTTCGGGTAGCCCGACGCTCGCCGCGATTGTGGCCGCTTCAGATTCGACTGCATAGCCACCCAAAGTCATGAACTCAGCTTCCGCGCGAGCATATTGCACCATCGCCTTTTCCTGCGCTTCGCCCGTGGTGCTCCCCATCCGTTCTGACGCGGTGTGCAGTCGGGCCACGATCTCGTCGAGGCCACGGGCCGACAGAATTCTGCCGCGCGCGGTGATCTCGAGGTCGCCTGTACGCGGATCCTGCGGGAGATACCCCACTGTCCCGGAGCGCGTGATCTGTCCTGCCGCCGGCTGAGTCTCACCAGCCAAGGTGCGCATGAGGGTGGTTTTACCGGCTCCGTTGCGACCAACTAGGCCTACCCGATCACCCGGACCTATCCGCAGTGAGCCGTCTAGGAGGAGTGCGTCTGCCCCAGCTCGAAGTTCTATACCTGAAGCAGAAATCATCAGAGGTTGAAGCCGAGCGCCCGCAGCATGTCTCGGCCGTCATCGGTGATCTTGTCTGGGCCCCACGGCGGCATCCACACCCAGTTGATCCGGTAGTCGCTCACCACGCCACTTAGTGCCGCGCGAGTCTGGTCCTCGATCTGGTCGGTCAAAGGGCAGGCCGCGGAGGTCAAGGTCATGTCTAGAGTCGCGATCGTGTCATCCACATGAACGTCGTAGACGAGTCCGAGATCGACCACGTTGATTCCCAGCTCAGGGTCCACGACGTCTTTCATCGCTTCCCACACCAATTCACTTGCTGTCTCACTCACCAGTTTTCCCTTCGACCACGATGTCCACTGCCTGACTAACCGCATCTCTCCATGCCATCCAGGCAAGCAGTGCGCACTTCACTCGCGCTGGGTACTTGGAGACCCCAGCAAAAGCTATTCCGTCTCCCAACAAGTCCTCGTCGGGAGTCAAGGTGCCACGAGACTGCATAAGCTCGCTGAAACCTTGCTGCACCATCAGTGCATCCCCTAGGGACAGACCCACGATCTGTTCGGCAAGCACGCTCGCGCTTGCCTGTGAAATCGAGCAACCTTGACCATCGTAGGACACGTCGCTGACGACCACGCGCCCCTCGCCGTCTTTCGTCAAGTGGACCCGGAGATCTATCTCATCCCCACACGTGGGATTGACGTGATGAACCTGCGCCTCGAACGGCGTGCGAAGCCCACGCCCGCGTGGATGGCGATAGTGATCCAGGATGATCTCCTGATGCAGCGGGTCGTCACTCATCGAGAACCCAGGTAAAAATCACGTGCCGCAACCACTCCGTCGACGAGTGCGGCGATGTCGTCCAAGTCGTTGTAAAGATATGTAGTCGCACGCGTGGTGGCCGGGACGCCCATGCGTCGGCATGTCGGCCACGCACAATGATGCCCCACGCGAACTGCTACACCACGTGAGTCAAGGATGTGGCCGACGTCGTGCGGATGCACGCCGTCAACCACAAACGACACCGCGCTGCCTCGATCGCCCGCTCCCGGTCCGATGATCTTGACGCCCTCAATCGATCCGAGGCCGTCAAGCATCGCGACAGTCAAGATCTCCTCGTGATGATGTACTCGATCCATGCCAATGGCTGTGAGGTAATCCGCCGCAGCCGCGAGGCCAATGGCCTGAGCTGTCATCGGCGTTCCCGCCTCAAATCTTTGCGGAGGTAAAGCAAACGTAGAAGACTCCATCGTCACGGTCTCGATCATCGAACCCCCTGAGATGAAGGGCGGCATGGCTTCGAGAATATCTGCCTTGGCCCAGAGGCACCCGATCCCGTTGGGCCCGAGCATTTTGTGTCCGCTCCACATGATGGCATCTACGCCGAGGGATGTGACATCCACTGGCATGTGCGGAACGGACTGGCAGGCGTCAAGAATGACCAGAGCTCCCACCGCCCGAGCGGCAGCAACAATGGTCGCGACCGGGTTGATGGTCCCTAGGATGTTGGATTGGTGAACGAAAGACACAACCTTGGTGCGCTCGTTGATAACGCTGAGATCGGAAAGGTCGAGACGACCCTCATCAGTGAGGCCGATCCACCGAAGAGTCGCACCGGTCTTCGCACACACTTCCTGCCATGGCACCAAATTGGCATGGTGCTCCATCTCGGTGACAACAATCTCGTCACCTGGCGCAAGCACAAAGCGTTCGGCCCCGTCAGGGATTGGTGAGCCGTTGCGTGCCTTATCGGTCGAGTTCGAAAATGCATAGGCCAAGAGATTGATCGCCTCGGTGGCATTGCGCGTGAATACGATGTCCTGTGCTTGTGCCCCCACAAAAGCTGCGATCCGGGCTCGAGCAGACTCGTAGGCATCAGTCGCTTCCTCCGCGAGTGCATGCGCGCCGCGGTGAACTGCGGCATTGCAGGTGAGGTAAAACTCACGCTCAGCATCCAGCACAGCGAGCGGCTTTTGTGAAGTCGCGCCCGAGTCAAGGTAAATGAGCGGCATGCCGCGCACATAGCGTCCAAGGATCGGAAAGTCCTCCCGAATCCTCGCTACGTCAAGTGGTGCAACTGCGTTCACGAGAGATTGGCCGCCTTGTTGACGTAGCGCTCGTAGCCTTCTGACTCTAGAACATCAGCAAGCTCAGGGCCGCCACTCTCTACGATCTCACCGTCAAAAAAGACGTGGACAAAATCGGGGCGTACGTACTTCAGGATGCGAGTGTAGTGCGTAATCAGGAGCACACCCTTGTCGCCGCGTGCCCGGAATCGGTTAACACCATCGGACACAACCTTAAGAGCATCAACATCGAGACCAGAGTCGGTCTCATCGAGAACGGCAATCGCGGGATTGAGCAGTTCCATTTGTAAGATTTCGTGACGCTTCTTTTCGCCACCGGAAAAGCCTTCATTCACATTGCGCTCAGCGAAGGAAGGATCCATGGACAACTCGTTCATAGCCTCCTTCACATCTTTAGTCCACGTTCGCAGTTTGGGTGCTTCTCCCCGAATTGCGGTCACAGAAGTTCGAAGGAAATTCGAGACGGACACACCGGGGACCTCAACTGGGTATTGCATCGCGAGAAACACGCCAGCACGTGCGCGCGCGTCGACGCTCAGCGCCAGCAGGTCTGCGCCATCGAGAGTGATAGATCCGCTAGTCACGCGGTACTTAGGGTGGCCCGCGATGACATAGGCAAGTGTCGACTTGCCGGACCCATTGGGGCCCATGACTGCGTGCGTCTCGTTGCCTTTGATGGTGAGGTTGACCCCACGAAGGATTTCGCGCTCACCGCCATCAGTATCGATACTTACCCGAAGATCGCGGATATCAAGTTCGGTCACGCCGACTGCCCTCCAGCATTTAGTGAAACATGGATACGTGCTTGTGGTCCGATACCGTCAACACGAACTGCGTAGACGGGCACGGCTGAAAGTGCCGGAAGGGAAGCCGGCACACCGGTACGTAAATCGAAGCGAGAGCCGTGCAACCAGCACTCGATAAAACAGCCCTCAACGTCACCTTCGGACAACGCGACGTCGGCGTGAGAGCACACATCGCGAATTGCGTATAGCTGCCCCTCGGAGCGAACGACCGCAACCGGCTCTGCACCCAACATCACTCGGAGTGCGCCAGGCTCGGGTACATCTTCGACGGCACACACGTCAACCCAGTCGTTCATGACTCAATAGCCTCACCGAGGCGACCTAGGCCCAATGACTCTAAGCGCGCGTCGACGGAAAACAAGACGGCCGCTTCGAGGTCTGGATCTCCGACGCGCTGCACGACATCTGCGAAGAAACCACGGACTACCAATATGCGCGCCACGTCCATGGGGATTCCCCGTGACTGCAGATAGAAGAGCTGATCGTCGTCAAAGCGCCCGGTAGCGCTCGCGTGGCCAGCTCCGGTGATCTCGCCAGTCTCGAGTTCGAGGTTGGGCACCGAATCAGCACGGGCACCCTCAGAAAGGATCAGATTGCGATTGAGTTCGTAGGTATCCGTACCAATGGCGTTGGGACGCACAATGACGTCGCCGATCCATACCGAATGAGCACCTTCACCGTCTAGGGCACCCTTATAGGCAACATAACTTCGACAGTGTGGTTGCGTATGTGTGGCGAGAAGTCGGTGTTCGACATGCTGGCCGGGACCCACCAAGAAGACGCCGAGCATTTCTGCGTCGCCACCAGGTCCGGAGTAGTCCACGGTGGACACCAATCGCACAACATCGCCACCCAATGTGACAACCGCGGAACGATAGCGAGCGTCGCGCCCGACACTCACGTGATGATGGCCGAGATGCAAGGCATCGGCGTCCCACAACTGCTGCGAGACGACCGTGAGCGATGCGCCGTCACCGACTTCGACGTCGACGTTGCCAGCAAAAGCACCCGCGCCAGTGTGCGTAAGCACAACTGTGGCTGAGCTGAATGGTTCGGCAACGATGCGTATATGTCCAGATGCAACGCCACCAAGCCCCTTGACTCGGAGATTCACACTTGGCCCACCAGCGCGTTCACGCGGAATCGTGACCTGCACGACCTCGGAGACATCGGCCCATGCGCGCGACGACACTCGATCGACCGGTTCGTAGCGAACCCCGTCACACGACACCCGCTCTACCCGGCAATCTGTGGGGTCCCAGTCGATACCGACCTGTCCCGTGAACTCCGAATCACCTTCAAGACCGCGCAACCTTGCTAGCGGGGTAAAACGCCACGGCTCTTCACGGCCTGTGGGTACTGCGAATTCAGTGTGCGTGATGGTCATTAACCGACCGAGCCTTCCATCTGGAGCTCGATCAGCCGGTTGAGCTCGAGGGCGTACTCCATCGGCAATTCGCGAGCGATGGGCTCGACGAATCCGCGCACAATCATGGCCATCGCTTCATCCTCTTTCATGCCGCGTGACATCAGATAGAACAGCTGATCGGCACTGACCTTGGAAACTGTGGCTTCATGCCCCATCGACACGTCGTCTTCACGTACGTCGACGTAGGGATAAGTATCGCTGCGCGAGATGTCGTCTACGAGAAGTGCGTCGCAGCGAACGGTGCTCTTCGATCCGTGCGCACCCTCGAGAATCTGCACCAGACCGCGGTACGAAGTGCGACCGCCGCCACGTGCCACGGACTTTGACACGATGGAAGATGACGTATTAGGCGCAGCGTGCACCATCTTTGATCCGGCATCTTGATGCTGACCTTCACCCGCGAAGGCGATGGAGAGCGTCTCGCCTCTGGCGTGCTCCCCCACGAGCCAGACCGCCGGGTACTTCATGGTCACCTTCGAGCCAATATTGCCGTCGATCCACTCCATCGTGGCGGCCTCGTGCGCCACAGCACGCTTGGTCACGAGGTTGTACACGTTATTGGACCAGTTCTGGATGGTCGTGTAGCGACAGCGTGCACCCTTCTTCACGATGATCTCCACAACCGCGGAGTGCAAGGAGTCTGACGAATAAATAGGTGCAGTACAGCCCTCGACGTAGTGCACGTAGGCGTCTTCGTCGACGATGATCAAGGTCCGCTCGAATTGACCCATGTTCTCGGTGTTGATGCGGAAATAGGCCTGCAGAGGAATATCAACCTTGACGCCCTTGGGCACGTAGATGAAAGATCCACCCGACCACACGGCAGTGTTGAGCGCAGCAAACTTGTTGTCGCCTACGGGGATTACGGAGCAGAAGTTCTCACGGAAGACATCCTCGTGCTCACGCAATGCCGTGTCAGTATCGAGGAACAGAACGCCCTGCTCCTCGAGATCTTCACGAATCTTGTGGTAAACGACTTCACTTTCGTACTGAGCTGCGACACCGGAGATGAGACGTTGTTTCTCGGCCTCCGGGATGCCCAAACGATCGTAAGTGTTCTTAATGTCGGCGGGAAGTTCGTCCCAGGACGTGGCCTGCTTCTCCGTGGAACGCACGAAGTACTTGATGGTGTCGAACTTGATCCCATCGAGCTGCGAACCCCATGTGGGCATTGGCTTGCGTTCGAAGAGACGCAGACCCTTCAACCGCAAATCCAGCATCCACTGAGGCTCGGACTTCTTCGCGCTGATGTCACGCACCACGTCTTCATTGATACCGCGGCGTGCGTTTGTGCCTGCACTGTCGGAGTCGGACCACCCAAACTGATAGCGACCAAGGCCTTCGAGATCGTCGTCAATGGCTGTCATTGGACATCCTTCCCGCGAGAACTAGCGAATCGTCACGACCGAGAGCCGGAACGTGAGTGGTGCATACGCCATCGCCGTGAGCGATGGTGGCCAAGCGTTGAACGTGAGTGCCAAGAATTCGACCGAATGCCACCGTCTCGGCCTCGCACAGCTGGGGGAACTCGGCGGCCACGTGCGACACGGGGCAGTGATGCTGGCACAACTGCACGCCGTCAGCGCCTTCGGCGGCTCGGACAGTAGAGGCGGCATAGCCATCTCGGCTCAAGGCGGCTGCAAGTGCCTCGACGCGCTGAGTGGCGGTCGCGTCCGCTTGGGCCCGATAGCGCGTTTCGAAGTCGGCGGCACGGCGCTGCGCGAAGGTGGCGATCGCTTCTTCTCCCCCGAGCTCAAGGACGTAGCGCAAGGCCGAGGCCGCCAAATCGTCATATGCCTGCTCGAAGACCTGGCGTCCTGAATCGGTGAGCGAATAGACGCGAGCTGGCCGACCACGTCCGCGGACGCGACGAGGACCAAAGGGCGGTGTTTCGCTTGCCACCACAACTTCGTCTGCCTCGAGGTGGTCAAGATGCCGGCGGACCACGGTGCCGCTCACGCCCAGCCGGATGCCAAGTTCAGCTGCCGTCGCTGGTCCCTCCAGAAGGAGTGACCGAGCGACTCGCTCGGGGGCATCGGCTAATTTCATACCCTTATTGTTGCGCAATTCCCTGCGAGCGCAACACCGGGGTCCACGTACACTGCTCCTCGTGAGGAATCCGGCAATCGAAATTCGGGGTCTCACCATGCTTTATGGCGACGTCACGGCCGTTCGAGAGCTTGACCTGGCTGTCCCCAATGGCCAAATCACTGCGGTTCTGGGGCGAAATGGCGCCGGAAAGACCACAACCTTGGAGGTCTGTGCCGGAATTCGCCCCGCCCAGTCAGGGGTAGTCCAGGTGCTGGGCGCCGATCCGATTCGGGACCGGGCCATTCTCGCCCCAAGGGTGGGCGTGATGCTGCAATCCGGTGGTGTCCCAGGCAGTAGTCGTGGGGTGGAGTTCGCCCGTCATTTGGCTGGCATGTATGCGCACCCGCTCGACGTGACCTTGCTGGCGCAGCGCCTGGGTGTCTTAGACGTGCGCACTGCCTACCGCCGGATGTCAGGTGGCGAGCAGCAGCGCGTTCGACTCATCTGCGCCTTGGTAGGACGGCCTGAACTGGTGATCCTCGATGAGCCCACTTCGGGACTCGACCCGCTCGCTCGAGGATTGGTCTGGAATCTCCTGGGCGATCTCAAGGCAGCTGGACTGACCGTTGTTGTATCTACCCATCAGTTCGATGAGGCTGAGCGCCTCGCCGACCACATCGTCATTGTCGCGCGTGGTGCGGTAGTCGCATCCGGTTCGCCGCGCGAACTTGGTTCCGCTGATGCTGATCGCGTGACGTTCCTTAGCGGCATGCACGTCTCCACAGAAGACCTCAGCCAGAGCCTTGGAGTTCTTGTTTCAGAGATCTCTCCCGGGCGTTACGTCGCTCAAGGTGCACTACCCGACAACACCACCAACGTTATCCAGGATTGGGCCCGCGATCACGGAGTCGTCGCCCGCGACATCGTCCGCGGGCGTCGCACTCTTGAGGACCTCTTCCATGAGGTGAGCCAATGATCCTGGACTTCACCCCTGCGCCTGGAGCCGCACCGAACTATCGGCGAGTGATCCGACAGGCTTCGTACGAACTCAAGTCGACATTGCGCAACGGCGAGCAACTTTTGCTGACACTGATCATTCCTCTTGCCCTGCTTTTGGGTTTGTCACTAAGTTCGATCGTCAATCTGGGCGGCACGGACAGAGTCGCAATCGTCGTGCCGGGAATCCTGACACTTGCAGTGATGTCGACTGCATTCACCAGCCTCGCGGTTGCGACCGGATTCGAACGGCGGTACGGATCACTCACGCTGCTCGGCACAACTCCACTGACGCGCACCCAGATTCTCGCCGCGAAGGGCCTCGCAGTGGCAGCAGTCGAATTGATCCAGTTCGTCATGATCATCGGGGTTGGACTGATGTTGGGGTGGTCCGCGACAGGAATTGGTTGGGCGATTATTCTCATCGTCTTAGGCACAGCGGCCTTCGCTTCGCTTGGGCTTCTGCTCGCCGGTGTACTCCGAGCCGAAGCGACGTTGGCGATCGCTAATGGCATTTACTTAATTTTACTGCTCGCCGGCGGCACGATCGTCTCTGCGGATCGACTACCCGGCAGCATGTCCACCACCGTGCAGATACTGCCCTCTGCCGCTCTTGGCTCTGGGCTTCGCGAAGCAATGCTCCACGGAAGTTTCGCTTGGTTTCCCGCGGTGATCCTGCTCGCGTGGGCCGGTATCGGGGGCGGTCTAGCCGCGAGGTTCTTCAAATGGCAGTGAGCCGTAGGCTATTCCTGTGATCCCCCGCTGGCTCCGCGTTGTCTTCTGGGCAAACCTTGTTGCGCAGAGTGGGATTATCGTGACGGGCGCCATAGTGCGGGTGACGGGCTCTGGACTCGGGTGCCCAAATTGGCCTGACTGCGCCAACGGATCCATCACCCCAACTCCTTATCAAGAAGAGTCTTGGCACAAGTACGTCGAATTCGGCAATCGGACCCTGACCTTTCTCCTGGTGGTTTTGTCGATTGCAGCGCTCGTGGGTTCGATCATCGTCGTCGTGCGCCGCAGAGCTAGCGTCTTCACTGGGCCAAGATCACGCACGCTCCTTCTTCTCAGCGCAATCCCAGTTCTAGGCACATTCGCACAGGCGGTTCTTGGCGGCATCACGGTGCTGACCGGTCTCAATCCGCTCATCGTGGCAGGTCACTTCCTAGTGTCGATCGCCCTTGTGGCCGGGTGCGTCAATCTGGTGGTCCGCGCGAGTGAAATAGGGCTCACACCTCGCCCGATGGTTGCGACGCCTGTCCTCTGGCTCGGCCGTGTTTTGGTTGTAGTTAGTGCTGGTGTTGTCACCTTGGGCACGATCGTCACTGGCAGTGGTCCCCACTCCGGTGACGCGCAAACACCCAATCGACTCGGTTTCGATCCTCGAACGGTCGCTTGGCTGCATGCCGACATTGTCCTGCTCTTCGTCGGACTGCTCATCGGATTGATCGTCGCCATTCACCTCGTCGAAGCACCTCGTCGCACTCGAAACCTCGCATGGACGTTGCTCGCCATCACCATCTGGCAGGGCCTGATCGGCTACACGCAGTACTTCACTGGCGTTCCCTGGCTGCTAGTCACTGTCCACGTGATTGGTGCCGTACTGCTCTGGATCGTGGTGCTGTTCTTGCTGCTGTCAATGCAAGACCGCGGCAAAGCACTCGGATTAGGGCAGGAACGGGTCCAGAGCAACAAATAGAAATAGCAGCGCGAGATACGTAATCGAGTAATGGAAAAGCCGCATCGGCTTGATGAGTACGTCACTCTTGCGTAATCGCGCAGAAAGTGCGTAAGCCTCGTAAAGAAATACCGCGCCAAGGACAACCGCTGCGGCTGAATAGACGATTCCCATGCGAGCTACCGGGATCAAGGCGAGAGAGGTTGCGATCATCACCCACGAATAGATGATGATCTGTCTGCCGACCGCGCGCGGTTCGGCGACGACAGGGAGCATCGGAACGCCCGCCAATTCATATTCATCGCGATAGCGGAAAGCTAGCGGCCAGTAATGCGGCGGAGTCCACCAGAACACTATGAGGAATAACAGAACAGGAATCCACCAGGAACGTCCGCCGTCAACAGCAGCCCAACCAATCAGCACCGGCATACAACCCGCCGCGCCACCCCACACGATGTTTTGCGCAGTTCGCCGCTTAAGCAGCATCGTGTATCCGAGCACGTAGAATGCAATAGCGACAGCGGTGAGTACGCCAGCAAGAACATTTGTCGTCAGCAACATGAGAGCCACACTGGCGATGCTGAGGATGAGTCCGTAGATCAATCCAGCACGAGGCGAGATCTCACCGGTAACGAGAGGGCGATGCCCAGTGCGCTCCATGAGCGTGTCGATGTCGCGGTCGTAGACGCTATTAAGAGTGTTTGCACCTGCCGCGGCCAACGAACCGCCGACTAATGTCACCAGGACAACGCGAAGCGGAGGGAGGCCGTCTTGGGCCAACAGCATCGTGGGGACTGTTGTGACGAGGAGCAGCTCGATAATCCGAGGTTTGGTGACGAGAAAATAGGCTTTGATCGTGGCTCGGGGACCACGTCGCGCCGATGTCGTCACCGATGTGTTCACGTGCGTCAGCGCGTGCGACCGCTGCGAGCCTGCAATCTCTGCAGCGCCTCTTCAAGGATCGACTCGCCATCGCCATCCGAACGACGTTCTTTGACGTAGGCGAGATGCGTCTTGTACGGCTCGACTTTGTGCGGTGCGGGCGGCGCTTCTTGGTTTTGGCTCGCCGGCCACCCACAACGGGGGCAGTCCCACGACTCCGGCACCACAGCATCGGACGCGAAACTCGGCGTGGTCTGGTGACCATGCGCGCACCAGTAGGTGATGTGCACCCGGGGCGCAGAGTCGCCACGCTCAGCCTCGCCCATGGGACCAGCACCGACGCGACTACCGCGAATTGCACTACCTGACGCCACGAGGGCCCCTTTCGATTGAATGCTGTAGGTCAGCCTGAAGTGGTCTTGACGAGCAAACCGACGGCCACGATGCAGGCGACCCAAATCAGGCCGAGGGCGACAGTGAGCCGGTCGAGGTTGCGCTCGGCCACGGAGGAACCTCCGATAGAAGAGCTAACCCCGCCTCCGAACAGATCAGAGAGACCGCCACCCTTGCCGCGGTGCAGCAGGATCAGAACGATCAGCATGAGGCTGGTGATGATGAGCAGCACCGAAAGGACGATGGTGAAGACCTGGACCATGGGGGAAAGGATACGCGATGGCTATGCGTCGCCGTGCATTCGGTAGCGAACGATCCCCACGAACTCATCCGGATCGAGGCTCGCGCCCCCAATGAGGGCCCCATCTACGTCTGGCTGGACCATGATCCCGGCGATGTTCGCCGACTTCACTGAGCCTCCGTAGAGAACCCGAACCGCCTGAGCTACCTCGGCGCCGTGCTCGGACGCTAACCAGCCCCGAATGGCGCTGCACACCTCCTGAGCGTCCTCGGGCGTCGCGACCTCACCGGTCCCGATGGCCCAGATCGGCTCATAGGCAATCACGGTCTTGGCAACCTCCTCCGCACTGAGCCCGGCCAGCGATCCGGCGAGTTGAGCCAGCGTGTAGGGCACCTGCCCGCCTTCGCGTCGAACATCGAGACCCTCACCCACACACACGATCGGCGTGAGGGAATGGCGCAGAGCCGCCCGCACTTTGGTGTTCACGGTCTCATCGCTCTCGTGGTGGTAGAGGCGCCGCTCGCTGTGGCCGACGACCACCACGCTGCAGCCGAGTTTGGCCAGCATCGCTCCCGAGATCTCTCCGGTGAAGGCACCGGCCTCGTGGGCGGACACATCCTGAGCCCCGTACCGCAATCGGTAACCGTCGCCATCGATCACGGTCTGCACGGAGCGAATGTCCGTGTATGGCGGGAGCAAGACCACCTCAACAGCCTCGTAGTCTGCGTCATTGAAGGTGAATGCCAAACGTTGAACAACCGCGATCGACTCAAGGTGATTGAGATTCATCTTCCAGTTGCCTGCCATCATGGGCAAACGAGTGTGGTTCACAGGCTGTTCTCCAATGCAACAAGACCGGGTAGGGCTTTACCTTCGAGAAATTCAAGGCTCGCACCCCCGCCGGTAGAAACGTGGCTGAATCCTTCAATGCCGAACATGGCGACGGCCGCAGCGGAGTCACCGCCTCCCACAACGGTCATTCCTGGGCACGCGGCAATAGCCTCCCCGACCAACTGTGTACCGCGTGAGAACTCCGCAATTTCGAATACGCCCATCGGCCCATTCCACACAACCGTCCGCGCTTGAGAAATCACCGATTCAAACTCCGCGATGGTCGCGGGGCCAATATCGAGACCCATCCAGCCCGTCGGGACTGCATCGGCAGGAACCACTCGGGTTTCCACTCCCCCGGCAAACTTTTCGGAGATGACGAGATCTACCGGTAGCCGAAGATCGACACCGCGACCCTTGGCGGCTGCGAGGAAGCCTCGCACGGTTTCGATCTGATCTGTCTCGAGTAACGACCGCCCCACTTCGTAGCCCTGCGCCGCGAGGAACGTGAATGCCATCCCGCCTCCGATGAGCAAGTGATCTACATGCTCCAGCAGTTTGCCGATCACTGCGAGTTTGTCGGAGACCTTAGAACCGCCGAGGACGACCACATAAGGACGCTCAGGGTTCTCCAGCAGTTTGGTGAAGACGTCGACCTCGGTCTGGACTAGTAGCCCAGGTGCGCTGGGCAAAAGTCTGGCGATATCCGACACCGACGCCTGCTCGCGGTGTTCGACCCCGAAACCGTCGCTCACAAACAGTTCACCGATCGAGGAAAGTTCCCCGGCAAGCTCTTGACGCACTGCTGGGTCTTTGCTCGTCTCGCGAGGGTCAAAGCGGATGTTTTCCAGGCACATTACATCGCCGTCGCTCAGCGCCGCTGCCATCGTCCGAGCCTGCGGAATATCCGCAGCGACTAGCACGCTGAGGCCCAGTAATTCACCGAGCCTCGCCGCAACCGGAGTAAGTGAGTACTTGGGATCCGGGCCGCCTTTGGGCCGACCGAGGTGTGAGATAACCACGACTCGGGCACCGCGGGTGCGTAGGTTCTGGATTGTCGCCACGCTCGCCCGAATGCGAGTGTCGTCAGCAACTTCTGGTCCATGAACACCGTCACGCAGAGGGACATTCAGATCTGAGCGAAGCAGGACTACGCGCCCAGTCACGTCAAGGTCAGCAAGGGAACGCACGAGTTAAAGGCGCTTGCCGACGAACTTGGTGAGGTCCACAAGACGATTGGAATAACCCCATTCGTTGTCGTACCAGCCCAAAACCTTAACCATCGAGCCTAGGGAATTCGTCATCCCGCCATCGACAGTCACCGAGGAAGGATCGGTCACAATGTCGGTCGAGACGATGGGATCTTCGGTGTAGGTCATGATGCCTCGTAGTGGGCCCTCTGCCGCCGCCTTCATAGCGGCGTTGATCTCCGCGGCAGTTGCCGGCTTGCGCAACTCAACGGTGAGATCAGTGGCCGAACCAGTGGGTGTCGGCACTCGCATGGCGTAACCATCCAAGCGACCTTTGAGTTGCGGAAGAACCAGACTCACCGCCTTAGCCGCCCCTGTGGTGGTGGGGATCATGTTGATGGCCGCCGCACGCGCACGGCGATGATCTTCATGCGGGAAGTCGAGGATTCGTTGATCATTCGTATAGGCATGGATCGTTGTCATCATTCCGCGCTCTATACCGAAACTATCGTCCAGCACCTTGGCCATTGGCGCGAGGCAGTTAGTGGTACACGATGCGTTGGAGATCACATTGTGGATGGCAGAGTCGTAGACGTTTTCATTGACGCCCAACACAATCGTGACGTCCTCGTTCTTTGCCGGCGCCGAGATGATGACTTTTTTCGCGCCGGCCTCGATATGGGCTCGCGCCTTAGTCGCATCGGTGAAGTGCCCCGTGGACTCAATCACGATGTCAGCGCCGAGTTCCTTCCAGGGAAGCGAGGCTGGATCTCGCTCCGCGGTGACCCGCACGCGCTTGCCGTCGAGGATCAATGCGCCTTCTGCCGCTTCAACGGAAACCGGTAGGCGACCCAGAATGCTGTCGTACTTAGTCAGGTAAGCAAGTGTCGCAGTGTCCGTTAGATCATTGATGCCGACGATTTCGATGTCCGTCGAATTCGAAGCGAGCAAGGCGCGGTAGAAGTTCCGCCCAATTCGACCGAAACCGTTGATTCCCACCTTGATCGTCACAGCAACTCCTTCGGTACGCGGTGAGCCCATCACCGCAGTGGCCCGAGCCTATCGAACCCACAAGGACAATAATGCGGGGTGCCTCATGCAGAAATTCGCAAGAGGTCAGAGAATGTTGTCGGGGTCGATTGCTGATTCCGTCGATGGTAGGCCGAGCTCCTGAGCCTGCTTGTCAGCCATTGCGAGGAGGCGGCGGATTCGGCCAGCGATAGCGTCCTTGGTCATGGGTGGATCTGCCAAGGCGCCGAGTTCTTCGAGGCTCGCCTGGCGATGATCGAGCCGGAGGCGACCAGCCTCAGCCAAGTGATCGGGAACTTCTGGACCAAGAATTTCAAGCGCTCTTTGCACGCGAGCGCCTGCGGCAACTGCTGCACGGGCAGAGCGCCGCAGATTGGCATCATCAAAATTCGCAAGACGATTCGCCGTCGCGCGTACTTCACGACGCATCCGACGCTCTTCCCATGCCATCACAGATTCGTGGGCACCCATTCTGGTAAGAAGTGCCGAGATTGCATCGCCGTCGCGGATGACGACCCGATCGACACCGCGCACATCGCGCGACTTCGCGGCGAGGCCCATGCGGCGAGCGGCTCCCACGAGCGCCAAGGCAGCTTCGGGTCCGGGACACGTGATTTCCAGTGAGGATGAACGCCCAGGCTCTGTCAAGGATCCGTGTGCGAGAAATGCGCCGCGCCACGCTGCCTCGGAGTCGCAGACACCACCGCTGACTACTGCTGGAGGCAAACCACGAACTGGCCGTCCGCTTCCGTCGACGATTCCGGTCTGGCGGGCAAGCGACTCGCCACCTTCGACGACGCGAACAAGATAGCGGTTGCCCTTGCGCAAACCGTTGTGCTGCACGACGGCGAGTTCGCTTTCGTGCCCATAAATCTCGAATATGTCGGTGCGCAGTCGCCGGGCGATTGTGCTCGTATCAAGTTCGACTTCCAGCACGATTCGACCTGAAACAATATGGAGGGCGCCACTGAAGCGAAGAAGGGACGCCACTTCCGCCTTGCGGCAGCAGGAACGCTTCACCGCAAAGCGACTCAACTCGTCTTTGACGACGGCGGTCATCGCCATGAGGTGATCCTGTCATGCGCACCCGCGGAGATGCGCAGCGCCTCCTGCATGGCGATGGACAGCATCTCCGGATCATGGAACGAGGCGTCCCCTCGGTCAGCAACATCCGCTAAATGCACGTGTGCCCCGCCACTGACCGCCACGAGGCGATCTGGGTCAGCCACCCGACCACGGTCTGCGATAACCACCGAGAGGCTGAGATCTGGTGCGTGCTCGCGGAGAACCTTGAGGTGGTTCTCGGGGGTGAAACCCGTTGTCTCGCCAGTTTGCGGGCCAAGATTCAAGACGAGAATCTTGACCGCCGAAGACTGCACCAGGGCCTTCCGGATGCCGGGAATGAGCAGGTGCGGCATGACGCTCGTGAACCACGACCCGGGCCCAAGAATGATCACGTCGGCGCTGGTGATCGCGGTGACAGCCTCTGCGCACGCCTGCGGCGCCGCGGGGCAAATCTCCACCCGGACCACGGAACCGGACGTAGTCGCAATCCGCATCTGCCCGCGGACTTCCACGAGTGCCTCTGGGCGCGCCGGGTCACCACCGCGCACCGTGGCAATCAATTCGATCGGCTCGATGGCGGCCGGGAGAACGCGCCCTTCGGTGCGAAGTAAGGCTCCTACCCAGTCAAGCCCTGCGACGAGATCGCCCGTTTCCTCCCAGAGGGCCGTAATCAACAGGTTGCCCAATGCATGTCCAGCGAGCGGCCCAGAGCCACCGAACCGATGCTGAACTACCCGACTCCACGTCTCGCCCCACGCGTCTTCGCCACACAGTGCCGCGAGCGCCATTCGCAGGTCGCCCGGGGGGACGACTTCGAGTTCCTCGCGGATGCGGCCGCTTGAACCCCCGTCATCGGCAACTCCCACCACAGCCGTGACGTGCGGCGTAAGAAGACGTACGGCACGCAGACTGGCAGCGAGACCGTGCCCGCCACCGAGTGCGACTATGCGGGGTTGATCACTCATTCGCGGCCCAGATCTCGATGCACGACAAGCGACTCGACACCATCTATCACCAAGCGAGCGGCGAGGTTTTCAGCGATAGCGACGCTGCGATGCTTGCCGCCCGTGCAGCCGACCGCGATCGTCACGTAGCGCTTGCCCTCGCGCAGGTAGCCCTCTGCCGCCAATCCAATCAATCCGGCAGCACGATCAAGGAAATCACGAGCCGCTGGCGAGTCCACTACATAATCGTTGACCGGTCCGTCTAGTCCGGTCTGCTTCTGCAACTCAGGGACCCAGTGCGGGTTGGGTAAAAATCGCGCATCGAGCACTACGTCTGCGTCGACGGGCAAACCATACTTAAAGCCGAAACTCAGCACCGTGGCACGAAGTCGCACATCTGCGTGATCTGCGAATGCTGCCTCAACCTTGCGCCGAAGATCGTGCACGTTAAGGGTGCTGGTGTCAATGACGAGATCAGCGGACTCTCTCACGTCAGCCAGAATCTCGCGCTCTCGTCGGATACCGTCAACGAGTCGCTCGCCGGCCTGCAACGGATGGGGTCTGCGATTGCCCTCAAACCTCTGCACGAGAACTGTGTCATTTGCTTCCAAGAAGAGGATGCGCAGATCGACTCCGCCAGACTGCCGGAGGTCGTCCAGGCTGGCTCTAAGGGTTTCAAAGAACCCACCTGCGCGAACATCGACAACGACAGCGAGTCGCGAAATCTCGGCTCCCTGCAGGACGGCACTCACCATTTGCTCCAAGAGCATCGGCGGCAGGTTGTCGACGACGAACCAGCCCTGATCCTCAAGGGCTCGGGCGGCAGTGGAACGTCCCGCTCCAGACATGCCCGTCACCACGAGGACTTCCAACTCGTCAGGCATCGTTACTGTCCTTCACCTCGTCGTTCGGACTGTCTGGACGTATTCTGCCCGTTTCGCGCCCCAGCGTGTCGTGGATCGCGGATGCGGTGACCGGCCCAATCCCAGACACCGACGCAATCTCCTCCACCGAGGCTTCTCGCAGACTTCGCACTGATCCAAAGTGCCGCAGCAACTCGCGGATCCGATGCGGGCCCAAACCAGGCACCTCCTCCAACTGGCTGCGGGTGCTTCGCTTACCGCGCTTGCGCCGCTGGTGGGTTATGGCGACCCGGTGCGCCTCATCACGGAGCCGCTGCAGGAGGTAGAGCCCTTGACTACCCCGCGGAAGGATAAGCGGATCGGGGGAATTGGCCAGCCACACCTCTTCAAGGCGCTTGGCCAAACCAATGACGGTGACACCAGGCACCTCAGCAAGTCGAACCGCACTCTCAGCGGCTGCTACCTGGCCTAGCCCGCCATCGATGACCAATAAAGCTGGCGGGTAGGCGAATCTGGACGGACTGCCCTCCTCGCTAGGGACGGCCCGAAACCTACGGGTGACCACCTCAGCTATCGAGCGCACATCATCTTGCGCAGCCTCGTCGCTGATGATGAAGGAGCGATAGTCCGATCGCTTGGGAGCACCATCTTCGAAAACAACCAATGAACCAACAGCATCTTGACCTGACAGGTGCGAAATGTCGATGCATTCGATACGCAGTGGGGCTTCTGGCAACTCCAGCGCGTCACGCAATTCAGCAAGAGCTGCGCTTCGAGTCGTCAGGTCGGCAGCACGCTTGACCTTGTGCATCACCATGGCCTCCGCGGCATTACGCGCCACAGTCTCTAGGAGCGTGTGCTTATCGCCTCGTTGCGGCACCTTGATGTGTACCGGACCATTTCGCCGCGCAGACAGCCACGTAGAGACAGCCTCCTGATCTGTCAGTTGCGCCTGCAACAGAATCTCTCGCGGCATGTCTTCCTCGGCTGCATCGCCATAGACCTCTCGCAGTACGACAGACAGCAGCGCTACTCCCTCAATGTCTTCTACCTTCTCCATGATGAATCCCCGTTGCCCGCGGACCCGCCCTCCCCGCACATGAAAGATCTGCACAGCCACTTCTAACTCATCCTCATCGACGGCAACGAGATCAGCATCTGTGTCATCGGGAAGCACTACCGCGCTGCGCTCTGCCACCCGCTCGAGTGCCCCGATGTCATCTCGCAGGCGCGCCGCTCTCTCGTATTCTTGGGCTTCGGACGCGGCTTTCATCTCGCGCTGCAAACGACGAATATGGGCGCCCGTGTGTCCGGCCAAGTACGAGCAGAATCCCTCCACAATGTCTCGGTGCTCTTCTTCGCTCACCCGTCCGACACAAGGCGCCGAACACTTGCCAATGTCGCCAAGTAGGCAGGCACGCCCCGAAAGTTCGGCTCTGCGGAAGACGCCAGCGCTGCAGGTTCGAGCAGGAAACACCCGCAGGAGTTGCTCCACGGTTTCGCGGATCGCCCACGCATGCGTATACGGGCCGAAATAGCGGGTGCCTGCACGCTTTGCTCCACGCATCACCAAAATTCGCGGGAATCGCTCACCTAAGGTGACCGCCAGATATGGATAAGACTTGTCGTCGCGGTACCGCACATTGAATCGAGGCGCATACTCCTTAATCCAAGAGTATTCCAACTGCAATGCCTCGACTTCATTGTCGACAGTGACCCAGTCGACGCTGGTCGCAGTCTCCACCATCGTGAATGTGCGTGGTGCAAGTCCCGTACCGAAGTAGGAACTCAGCCGCTGCCGAAGGCTCAGCGCCTTACCTACATAGATGACGCGGTCGGACTCATCGCGAAATCGGTAGACACCGGGAGCGTCTGGAATCCCAGCCGGCTTCTTCACCGCCACGGCGAAAGCCTCATCCGAGGACGAGAGTTCCGTTCAAGTCCTTCACTGCCACGGGAGCCAGTCCTCGCACGGCCGGACCCTGCTCCACGTCACCCGTCGAAGCGTTGAAGAGTGAACCGTGGCATGGGCACACGATGACATTGTCGGAGACACCAGCCACGAGACATCCCTGATGAGGACACACAGCCGAAAATGCCTTGAACTCCCCCTGCGCAGGCTGCGTGACAACGACCTGTTCTTTCTCGTAGACCTTGCCGCCGCTGAGTGGGACTTCAGTGCTCGGGCCCAAGGTGGTGGGTTGAGCGGGGCTTGGGGTGCCGGATGTAGTAGCCATTCCGTTGCTGCTTCCGCATGCGGCGAGAGCACCCGCCACACCAATGGCGCCTCCCGCTACAAGGACTGCGCGTCGCGAGGTGTTCGTCATGGGGTCAACCTACGCGATCCGAGCATCGGACGCAGGAACTGCCCCGTGTGACTCCCCTTGATCTTGGCAATCGCTTCCGGGGTACCCGTTGCGACAACCTTCCCACCGCCGGATCCGCCCTCGGGACCCATGTCGACTACCCAATCTGCGCACTTCACCACATCGAGGTTGTGCTCGATTACGACGACCGTGTTGCCCTTATCGACGAGCGATTGCAGCACGATGAGAAGCTTGCGGATGTCCTCGAAGTGAAGACCTGTGGTGGGCTCGTCCAGCACATAGATCGTGCGGCCAGTGGAACGCTTCTGTAACTCGGACGCCAACTTGACGCGCTGGGCTTCACCGCCTGACAAGGTGGGCGCAGGTTGGCCGAGTCGGACATATCCCAGGCCGACTTCAGACAAAGTCTTCAGGTGACGGGCGATAGGTGGAATCGCGGCAAAGAAGTCAAGTCCCTCCTCGATCGGCATGTCCAAGATCTCCGAGATCGACTTGCCCTTGTAGTGAACTTCCAAAGTTTCACGGTTGTATCTGGCTCCATGGCAGACCTCGCAGGGCACGTACACATCCGGCAAGAAATTCATCTCGATTCGAAGAGTGCCGTCGCCCGAACAGGCCTCGCATCGCCCACCCTTTACGTTGAAGGAGAATCTCCCTTGCAAATATCCGCGAACTTTCGCCTCTTGCGTATCGGCGAAGAGTTTGCGCACGTGATCGAAGACGCCTGTGTAGGTTGCCGGGTTGCTTCGTGGTGTACGTCCGATCGGGCTTTGGTCGACATGCACGACCTTGTCGATGTGCTCAAGCCCACGCACGCGCTTGTGGCGGCC